>JACCDO010160767.1_pt1 | contig 30169 bp, 36 predicted proteins | sample 7446101 | NCBI WGS metagenome assembly JACCDO01 (sample SAMN15323440, study PRJNA562643) | freshwater metagenome | isolation source: river surface water | place: USA:Blue River Watershed | collected 2017-08-16
ACTTGCACAGCCCCTCTATATAGAAACACCCCCCTTATCTTTTTGGTTCCATTGCCCCCGGGGGTATATATTTTTTTGTAGTTAGTGTGTATATTGCAGGCAACTGGAGCCCCAAACCGTTCCTTACATGCCTGTAGTCAATATAGAACCCACTGCTGATCGCCCCCTTCCGTTTGACACGGAGGATGAGGTAGCCCCTACTTTTGCCGAAGAGATGGCAGTTGCGGGTAATACGGTGGAGCTGCAGGTAGAACTCGGTGCCCCACTCGAAGTGGACGAACGCACTGCTAATAGAGAAAAGAGTCTCATCGAAGAGGCTCTTAAGAACCGCAAACCTAAAGCCCTGACCAACCCAAACACGGCGTTTGCAGCGGCTACCTTCCTGCGTACGTACGGCCAGCAGCTTGCATTAGACGCGGCTCAAGCCCGGGCGGCGGTGACAAACAAGCTCATGGAGATTGCCAACTGCGGCGACCCACGATACGAGCTAAAAGCCCTTGAGTTGCTAGGTAAGCATAGCGATATCGGGCTATTCACCGAGCGCTCTGAGATTACGATCAACTACAAGAACCCCGAGGATTTAGAGTCCGCAATCAAAGAGCGCGTCAAGCGGCTGCTTAATGCCGAGATCATTGACGTGACCCCCATCGGTGCGGACCTTGATGATGTGCTTGGGGTGGCGGAGATTCCGGAAGAGGAAAAGCCGCCGTTGATGAGTGAGCTTGACGACGAGGTAGCGGATGACGACAGCCCAACAGGCACTTGAGAACGTCTCACTGAAAGACATTCCGGCAATACTGCCGTTGCTCTCCTTGCCAGAACAGGAGAAGTTGCTTGCCGAGCTGGAGAAACTGCAGGAGTTGAAGACGCGCCAACTGGCGCATAGTCGTTTCTTGGCGTTTGTTAAAGAGGTCTGGCCGACATTTATTAGTGGGCGACATCATGCCAAGATGGCTGCAGCCTTCGAGCGTGTAGCGGAAGGCAAGTGCAAGCGGCTTATCATCAACATGCCGCCTCGTCATACAAAAAGTGAGTTCGCGTCTTACCTCCTACCTGCATGGTTCCTCGGCAGATTCCCCCATAAGAAAGTTATTCAGACCTCCCACACAGCAGAGTTGGCGGTGGGCTTCGGGCGTAAGGTGCGTAACCTCGTGGACCAAGAGGTGTATGCCAAGATTTTCCCCGGGGTTGGGCTGCAGGCTGACTCCAAGGCTGCAGGACGCTGGGCTACAAACAAGCAAGGCGACTACTTCGCTATCGGTGTCGGCGGTGCGGTGACTGGTAAGGGCGCTGACTTGCTTATTATCGATGACCCACACTCGGAACAGGAAGCTGCACTAGCCGAGACTAACCCCGAGATATACGATAGGACCTACGAGTGGTACACCTCCGGCCCACGGCAGCGCCTGCAGCCGGGAGGGGCTATTGTTGTCGTTATGACAAGATGGTCGAAGCGGGACTTAACGGGGCAGGTGCTGAAAGCAGAAGCGCAACGGGGTGGCGAGGAGTGGGAGGTGATTGACTTCCCGGCCATACTTCCATCGGGTACACCCCTGTGGCCTGAGTTCTGGTCGTTGAACGAGCTGCATGCGCTTAAGAAAGAGCTGCCCAACGGCAAGTGGATGGCGCAGTACATGCAGCAGCCCACTTCGGAGACATCCGCTATTGTCAAACGCGAGTGGTGGCGCACATGGGACAAGGAGGACCCCCCATACTGCGAGTTCACATTGATGTCGTGGGATACGGCGTTCGAGAAAACTAACCGTAGCGACTACTCCGCGTGTACGACGTGGGGGGTGTTCTACCAAGAAAATCCCGAGACGGGCAAGGTAGATACTAATATCATCCTGCTTAATGCCTTCCGCGACCGCATGGAGTTTCCTGAACTAAAACGGACAGCTATCGCGCAGTACAAAGACTGGGAACCAGACTCGGTAATTATTGAAAAGAAGGCGTCAGGTGCGCCCCTAATATATGAGCTACGGGCGATGGGCATCCCCGTGCAGGAGTTCACCCCAGTCAAGGGCAACGATAAGATTTCAAGACTGAATGCGGTATCTGACCTTTTTGCTTCCGGGCGGGTCTGGGCACCCAACACGAGCTGGGCAGAAGAAGTAATTGATGAGGTCGCAAGTTTCCCCGCGGGAGACCATGACGACTATGTTGACTCTGTATCTCTTGCACTGATGCGGTTCCGCAAAGGTGGCTACATCCGCACGTCGCTGGACGAGGATGACGAGCCAAAGATGTTTAGGCGCAAGTTCGAGGGATACTACTGATGAGTGTCGTGCCGTTTAAGAAACCCGAGCCGGAAGAGTTACAAGAAACTCTGAGTGGTACCGGGTATTGCATCGAGTGCAAACATCAGTGGGCGGCAGTCGCGCCGGTAGGCATTCACTTATTTGAGTGCCCTAACTGTGGTACCGAAAAAGGTACGTGGTTTGGTATTGTGGAACCACCGGGCAGTCGTTGGGAATGTAATTGTGGCGGTCAGCTTTTCTTTGTGACCGAGACTGGGTTTGATTGCGCTAAGTGCGGCACGACCCAAAAATTTTAAGGAACGAACATGACAATTGATAAAGCGCTTTCCCAAGCCCCTATCGGGTTAGGTGATCTAGTAGGTAGCCAAGAGCCGGACATTGAGATTGAGATCGAGGACCCTGAGTCGGTAAAAATCGGCATGGACGGGATGGAGATCGTGCTGGAGCCGGATGAGGACGAGGGGGATGAGGACTTTAGCGCCAACCTCGCGGAAGACATACCCGACGACCAACTGGCGATGCTAGCCGGGGAGTTGGTTGGTGAGTTCGATGAGGACATCTCCGCACGCAAAGACTGGATACAGACTTACGTCGACGGTCTGGAGCTGCTTGGTATGAAGGTCGAAGATCGCACGGAGCCGTGGCCCGGAGCATGTGGGGTCTACCATCCGCTGCTGTCTGAGGCACTGGTCAAGTTCCAAGCTGAGACTATGATGGAGACATTCCCTGCCAGCGGTCCGGTACGCACGCAGATCATCGGTAAAGAAACCACCGAGAAGCGTGATGCGGCTATCCGCGTCAAGGACGACATGAACTACCAGCTCACCGAGGTGATGGTGGAGTACCGCCCTGAGCATGAGCGCCTGCTGTGGGGCTTGGGGTTGGCTGGCAATGCGTTCAAGAAGGTCTACTACGACCCGAGTCTCGCACGCCAAACGTCAATATTTGTCCCGGCAGAAGATATTGTTGTCCCTTACGGCGCGTCTAATATTGAGACCGCCGAGCGGGTAACACACGTCATGCGCAAAACCCCTAACGAGCTGCGCAAGCTGCAGGTGGCGGGCTTCTACCGAGATATCGAGCTGGGAGACCCACAAGATACCTTCGACGAGGTGGAGAAGAAGATCGCGGAGAAGATGGGCTTCCGCGCATCTCAGGATGATCGGTACAAACTGTTGGAAATGCACGTCGATATCGACCTCGAAGGGTACGAGGATAAAGATGAAGATGGTGAACCCACGGGTATTGCGCTACCTTACGTAGTTACTGTCGAGAAATCCTCGATGACTATTCTGGCGATTAGACGCAACTGGAATCCCGATGATGAAACCAGACAGAAGCGAAATCATTTTGTCCATTATCCATATATTCCGGGTTTTGGTTTCTATGCCTTTGGTCTCATTCACCTTATTGGCGCTTTCGCTAAGTCTGGTACTTCTATCATCCGCCAACTTGTTGACGCGGGTACTCTTTCAAATCTACCCGGAGGATTCAAAACTAAGGGTCTTCGGGTTAAGGGCGACGATACGCCGATTGCTCCGGCGGAATTCCGTGACGTTGATGTAACCAGCGGCACAATCAAGGACAACATCATGACGCTCCCTTATAAGGAGCCGTCACAAGTCCTGTATTCCCTGCTCGGTACCATCGTGGAAGAAGGACGCCGGTTTGCAGCGGCAGCTGACCTGAAAGTCAGTGATATGTCTGCGCAGGCTCCGGTCGGTACGACACTGGCTATCCTCGAACGCACGTTGAAAGTCATGTCCGCCGTGCAGGCGCGCATCCACTACGCGATGCGGCAGGAGTTCCGTCTCCTCAAGAACATCATCCGCGACTACACCCCCGAGGACTACGCCTACGAGCCGTACGATGGCAACCCCCATGCCAAGCAGTCAGACTATGACTTGGTGGAAGTCATCCCGGTATCAGACCCCAACGCGGCTACCATGTCGCAGAAAGTGGTCCAGTACCAAGCGGTGATTCAGCTTGCGCAGTCCGCGCCGCAGATATACGACCTGCCGTACCTACATCGTCAAATGTTGGAGGTGTTGGGGGTCAAGAACGCTGCGAAGCTGGTGCCGATGGAAGAAGACTTCAAGCCACGGGACCCTGTGTCCGAGAACATGGACCTGATAAACGGCAAACCCGTCAAGGCATTCATCTATCAGGACCACCAAGCACACATCGCAGTGCATATGGCCGCTATGCAAGACCCTAAGATTGCTAAATTGATCGGGCAAAGTCCAAATGCGCAAGCCATAATGGCAGCGGCAGCGGCACACATCCAAGAACATCTTGCCTTCGAGTACCGCAAGCAGATCGAAGAGGCTGCAGGCGTCCCTTACCCCGCTCCAGATGCCGAGATGTCGGAAGATACCGAGCTGCAAATTTCCCGTCTCGCCGCTGCCGCTGCGCAGCAAGTGCTCCAGAAGAACCAAGCTGCTGCCGCACAAGAACAAGCCCAGCAGGTTGCACAAGACCCCATCGTGCAGATGCAGCAGGCCGAGCTTCAACTCAAAGCGCAAGAGATCGAGATCAAGAAACAGAAAGTCCTCATTGACGCTGCGGCGAGAAACGACCAGCTGGACATCGAGCGCGACCGCATCGCGGCGCAAAAAGAGATCGCAGGTATGCAAACGGGGGCAAAAATCGCCACCGACAAGGCCAACCTGTCCGCAAAACAACAAGCCGAGGGCGTGCGCATGGGTATAGACATCGCCCGCGAGCTGAAACAAGGTTCCCAACTACCTAAGAAGGAGAACAAATGAGCGACGACCTTCTGACGTATCTGTCAAAAAAGGTACGTGAGGAACAACGCCTCATTGAAGAGGATTTGGTGATGGGGAAAGCTTCGGACTACGCCGCATACCAGTATGCGTGTGGTGTATATCGGGGCCTACTTATCACCAATAACATGCTGTTAGAAACCAAAGAAAGGATGGAAAGCTCAGATGACTGAAATTTTAATTGGGCAGGATGCAACTGACCCAAACAATACAACTGTGCTACCACAGACACCGGAAGAAAAAGCTAGCCAACTGCCGCAACCTTCGGGGTATCGCATCCTTTGTGCAATACCTGAGATTGAAAACACGTATGAAAGTGGGCTTGTCAAGGCAGACATCACGTTACAGCACGAAGAGCTTTTGACTACGGTTTTGTTTGTAGTCAAGATGGGTCCGGACTGCTTCAAAGACCCGAGCCGTTTTCCAAGTGGCCCTTGGTGCAAAGAGGGGGACTTCATTTTGGTTCGCCCCCATGCAGGTACGCGACTCAAGATTCACGGTCGTGAGTTCCGAATCATCAACGACGACAGTGTTGAGGGGGTTGTCGAAGACCCTCGTGGCATCTCGCGCAAATAAGGAGTAAATCATGCCGTTACCTAAATCTCCAGAAATGGCCGACGAATTTGAGATTGAAATTGAAGGTCAGGAACAGGACTCGCAGGGAGCAAGAAACACGGGTAAAGCTGCAAAGCAGGAACCCGAGATTGATGTCGTAGATGACACCCCTGAAGAGGACCGCGACCCCGTAACAGGCCGAGCGCGGGAACCGCTACCCAAAGAAATCGTCACGGAACTCGAAAACGACGAGTTAGAGGACTACTCGGAAAAGGTAAAAGTCCGCCTGAAGCAGATGAAGAAAGTTTGGCACGACGAGCGTCGTGCTAAGGAAGCTGCTATGCGGGAGCAGCAAGAGGCAGTCACTCTTGCGCAACGAATTATTGAGGAGAACAAGCGCCTCAAGACCCAGCTGACAGCGGGTGAAAAGTCTTATATCGACACGGTGCGGAATGCCGTGGAGCTTGAGATGGAAATGGCGAAACGAGCCTATAAAGAGGCTTATGACGCCGGGGATGCCGACCAGATTATGGCGGCGCAGGAGAAGTTCAATACTGCTAGTTTCAAAATGCAGCAGGTGAACAGCTACAGACCCCCTTTACAAACGGAAGAAATTGAGGTAAATAGTGTACCGGAAAGGGTGCAAGTACCTACTCCTGATACTAAGACACTTGCGTGGCAAGAGCGCAATCCTTGGTGGGGTACGGATTCAGAAATGACTGCCCTAGCTCTCGGGTTCCATCAAAAACTGGAACGTGAGTATGGTAAGCAGTACATTGGCACCGATGAGTATTGGCAAAGCATCGACAGTACGATGCGCCGCAGATTTCCCGAGTACTTTGGTACCTCGGAAAGCAGGGAACAAACGACTAACGGGGGCGGCAAGCCCGTTACGCGCACAGAAAGTAAGCCTGCCACAGTGGTTGCCCCGGCATCCCGGAGCACGTCTTCCAAGCGGATTGTGCTAAAGCAGTCGCAACTAAACCTTGCGAAAAAACTGGGATTGACCCCCGAGCAGTATGCACGGGAATACGCAAAAACTTTGGAGAAATAACATGGCTGAAAACAGACTTGCACGCGAATTGGACACCCGTAGTACGGCAGAGCGTCCCAAGCAGTGGGCCCGCCCCGAAACCTTGCCGCAACCAGATAAGCAGCCGGGTTATGCCTACCGATGGGTGAGGGTTTCTACACTCGATAAAGCGGACGCCCGCAATATCTCGTCGAAAACACGGGAAGGCTGGGAGCCGGTCCGTATCGAGGAGCAACCAAAACTTTCACTGCTAGTCGACCCCAATAGTCGTTTTAAAGACAACATTGAGGTCGCCGGGTTGTTACTCTGCAAGATGCCAGTTGAATTTGTCCAGCAGCGTAGTAATTACTACGCCAAGGTAACCAAAGACAATATGGAAGCTGTGGATAGCAACTTTATGAGAGAGAATGACCCGAGGATGCCTCTCTTCGCGGAGAAGAAGTCCAAAACGTCATTCGGTTCTGGCAAATAACTTTTTGTGAGGTAACAAAATGTCCTATCCTACCGTCTCGAAGCCTTACGGGCTTCTTCCGGTCAATTTGATCGGCGGGCAGGTGTTTGCTGGTGCTACACGTCAGATTCCGATTGCTTCCGCCTACAACACGAGCATCTTCTATGGTGATCCTGTTAAGTTGGTGACCAGCGGTACTCTGGAGCGTGACACCCCTGACGCCGCAATGACCCCTGTTGGTGTGTTCCTTGGCTGCTCTTATACCGATCCTACGTTCGGTAAGGTGTTCCGTCAGTACTATCCGGCTAACACTGTTGCAAACGACATCGTGGCTTATGTCCAAGACGATCCGGATGCGCTGTTTAAAGTTGTGGTTGTATCTGGCACCACTGTTGTTGCTGCTGTGGCGCGCACTTTCGTCGGTAACAACCTAGAGATGGTCAACAACACTGGCAGTACCACCACTGGTGCTTCTGCTGCGGCTGCGACTGCTCCGGCTACGACCAACACACTGCCACTCCGCATTGTTGATGTGGTTCCCGATACTGCGATTGTTACAACTGCTACTGGTACTACCACTAGCGGCAGCACCGCAGTAACTTTGTCGGCTGTTAACGCTGACGTTCTGAAGTACATGGCTATCTCTGGTACCGGCATTGCTGCTGATACCACGGTTTCCGCTATTTCGGGCACTTCGCTGACCCTGTCTGCCAACGCTACCGCTTCTGGCACCGTGACGCTGACTTTCGTCGGCTATCCTGAAGTGATTTGTAAGTGGAATGCGCCTAGTGCTACTGGTCAGGCTGGTGGTCATCAATATCTCAATGCCACTGGCGTATAAGGAGTGACAAATGGCTATTTCACGCGCACAACTACTTAAAGAACTTCTTCCCGGCCTGAACGCTCTGTTCGGCATGGAGTACTCCCGTTACGGCGAAGAGCACAAAGAGATTTACGAAACTGAATCCTCTGAGCGTTCTTTTGAAGAAGAAACCAAGCTGTCTGGCTTTTCTGCTGCTCCGGTCAAGAACGAAGGCTCTGCCATCGCTTACGACAACGCACAGGAAGTCTTTACGGCTCGCTACACCCACGAAACCATCGCTCTTGGTTTCTCGCTGACCGAAGAGGCCATCGAGGACAACCTGTACGACTCTCTGTCGTCCCGGTACACTAAGGCTCTGGCTCGTGCTATGGCTTACACCAAACAGACCAAGGCTGCTGCAACCTTGAATAACGGCTTCAACTCCGCCTATGCAGGTGGCGATGGACAAGCGCTATTCTCGGCCAACCACCCGCTGGTTTCCGGTGGTGTCAACAGCAACACGCCCACTACTCCTGCTGACCTGAACGAGACTTCCCTTGAAGCCGCTATTATTCAGATCGCTGGCTGGACCGATGAGCGTGGCCTGCTGATTGCTGCCAAGCCGCGTAAGCTGATTGTTCCTCCTGCACTGCAGTTCGTTGCTACCCGTTTGTTGGAAACTGAACTGCGTGTTGGTACGACCGATAATGATATCAACGCGCTGAAGAACAACGGTTCGATCCCCGAGGGTTACGCCGTTAACCACTTCTTGACGGACAACGACGCGTGGTTCCTCTGCACCGACGTGCCGAACGGTATGAAGCATTTTGTTCGTACCCCAATGGCTACTTCGATGGACGGGGACTTCGATACTGGTAACGTCCGTTATAAGGCTCGTGAGCGTTATTCGTTCGGCTGGTCTGATCCGCTTGGCATGTACGGTTCGCCCGGTGCCTAATAAAACCCTTGAAAACCAAGAGTTTTTAGCCCCTTCGGGGGCTTTTTCTTTTTGTGCTCTACGGCAAAAATAGGGGGGTAAATTTACTTGACTCTCTTATTTCTGTGGAATACCATCAAGCAAACCGAGCTTCATTACAGCCCGCCGACTGACTCGGCAGACTTCTCCTCAGAGACGACGGGCGCAGATTGAGGATTAAGCCATGAGCTTTTCGACTTTCTCGGGCCCGGTGCGCGTGGGCACGCAGCGTCAGGGTGCCGATGTTAATACCGGTCTCCCCCTATTGACGCAATCTGTCAATGTGCCGTTTTCGGCCATGACTACTTCGCCGTCTGCTGTAGCTTTGTTCAACCTCCCTGCTGGAACCAAGATTCTGCGGTTCAACGTAGAAAAGACCACGGCCATTTCAGGTGGATCAGTTTCTGAAGTAAACGTCACATTCGGCAACGCCACCTCCGCTACCGCATATCAGACTTCTGCTGCAATTGGTTTGACAGCCGCTCCTGCAGTTCGTGCTACGTTGGACGCAGCTATTGTATCCTCGGCCACAAACAATATCGGCGTTAACGATGTGGCGGTAACGGGTACGTTTACTGCTGTGACCGGGAATCCTACTGCTGGCGCTGTAGTCGTGACAGTTGAGTACATCCAACGTGCAGACAACGGCGCTCAGAATCCTGAAAGTGCGTAACTGAGGGGTAATTATGGCCGATACTAACTATAGCCCAACTTTTCCTATGTACCCCGGAGATGCGGGGCCTATTACTGTTAGTGATACGGCCAAACTTGCATCTCCAAGTGTGATCTATGTCGGTGCAGCCGGAAACGTTAAGGTCACAACCGCGCAAGGCTCCGACGTAACTTTCGTAGGGCTTCAAGCGGGACAAGTCATTCCTGTTCAAGTAATTCGTGTGTGGAGTACGGGCACTACTGTAGCCACACCGAATACTAACTTGTTGAGAATTTTCTAATGGCCTTCGGGTTTGGGTTTGGGTTTCCACGCATGGCGAGGGCGTCTGGTTTATGGACGCCTTCTCAGATCTCAACCGCCCTCTGGCTTGACGCTGCTGACGCGAGCACGATTACGCTCAATGGGTCTACGGTTAGCCAGTGGAACGATAAGTCTGGGAATGGACGAAATGTATCGCAGCCTACTGCAAGTGCGCAGCCTACGTCAAACACTAGGACATTAAACGGCTTGAACGTCCTTGATTTTAATGTGGACATAATTGGTCGCAGCACGCCATTCGTAACAATTAATACGCCCTGGCTTGTTTACTCTGTAATCACATTTGATAACTTTACTGGCAATCCGGTATATATAGGGCTACAGGGTGCACAAACAACACACATGGGTTGGTCAAATGGCGGCAATATTCAGTTTTATAACAACTCTACTGGAGTGGTGGGGCTATCTAATGTTGTAATTACTACAAATACTCCTGCGTTTGTTGGCGTACAGTATGACACAACCAACTTAACAGGGCTTTATAACGGAGCAGCACAAGGATCGCCAGCAGTAACTATTCCTGCGGATACCGCGTTGTTTAACATAGGTAGCCACGCAAGCGGTGCCAGCAATTACTTTGACGGGGCAATTGGTGAGATTGTGTTTATTCAAAGTACTGTTAGTTTAAGTAACCGACAAAAACTCGAAGGCTACCTTGCTTGGAAATGGGGATTACAGGCCAACCTACCAGTGGGACACCCTTATAAAAACTCTCCTCCAACGGTGTAACAATGGACTATCTTGTATTTACAACACAGTCCGCCGCACAATCTGCGCTGACCACTATTTACGCCAATATGGTGCAAGCTATTAACTCGCCGGACCTATTGGACGTATCAACAGGCCAAGTGGTGCAGAAAGACGATCTAACCACCGATGAGGCGGTGAAGGCCAGCTCTGACGACCGTCATTTCCCTGTGTTTGGAGTTAATGCTGCAACGGGCATAAAAGATTCTGAGCAGGGTTACACAACTGCTTGGGCAGTGGAGCAGGAAACTGTTTCCGGTACTTGGGTGTTCGCAAAACCTGCGGATTCGCTAATGAATGATGTTGTGGATTACACAGTCGCGCCGTATGACCCGGCGTGGTTTCCATCGGAGGTTGTAAATGGTTAAACCCGCGCCCAAAGCCAAAATGTCCTGTAATGCACCACGGGCCACTCCTTCTCACCCAAAGAAGTCACATATTGTTAAGGCGTGCGAAAGCGGTAAGGAAAAAATTATTCGCTTTGGGCAGCAGGGTAAGAAGGTCGGTACGGTATCGGGTACGGCGGGTAAACCCAAAGCCGGAGAGTCTGAACGCATGAAGGCAAAGCGTGCCAGCTTTAAAGCGCGGCACGGCAAGAACATAGCCAAAGGCAAGATGTCGGCGGCGTATTGGGCTGACCGTGTAAAGTGGAATAAAGGCGGGGAAGTTAAATAATGGAAACGATGGTGTGGGACATCGTCCTGAGTACGATAGTCGGAATTGTTGCGCTTCTTGCTAGAAGTAAGTTTGACCAGCTAGAGCGTATTAGTCTTTTGCTCAACCGAACTCGGGAAGAGATTGCTCGGGACAATATTACCCGCACGGAAGTCCGGGCAGATATGCAACAAACCGTTCAGATGTTGATGGATCGTTTTGATCGTATAGAGCGCAAACTCGACGCGATTCGGGCTGAAGCGTTTAATAAGGACTGAAAATGGCGGACCAAATAAAATACCGTAAACCTACGGAAGAGGAAAAGAAAAAGCTGGATAAAGCCCGCGGTATGATGCAGCGTGGCATAGAAGGCGAGAAAGACTTCCTCTCCAAAATTTCTACCACAATGGCTAAATCCGCCCGCGACGACCAACGTGAGGCCAAGCGCCTGCGGGAGTCTGTACCGGAAGCTGCCCGTACCTACGAAGGGCTTGAGGGCATGAAGAAGGGTGGAGCCGTCAAGAAGATGGCTGCTGGCGGTTCCGCTTCCAAACGTGCAGACGGTTGTGCTATTCGGGGTAAAACCCGCGGGAAGATGGCCTAATGCCCGCTGTCAGCGACAAGCAAAAGAAGTTCATGCGGGCTGTGGCTGAAAACCCTAAGTTCGCAAAGAAGGTGGGTGTTCCTCAATCCGTAGGACGTGAGTTCTCCAAAGCTAAAGGTGGTGAGATGAAAGAATCTAAGACGATGATGAAGAAGGAAGTGGCTTTCATGCAAAAGAAAGGCGCTCCGAAATCGATGGTCAAACACGAAATGCAGGAAGCTGGCATGACGAAAAAACCCGCTAAGAAGATGGCTGCTGGCGGACTGTCTGCGGGGCACAAATCTGCGGATGGCGTTGCTTCTAAAGGCAAAACCAAGGCCAAGCAAGTAAAAATGGCCGGTGGCGGTCGCTGTTCGTAATGTTGCCGAGCCGGGGCATGGGGGCGATTAGCCCCTCTAAGATGCCAAAAGCCAAAAAGGTTGTTCGCAAGGACAACCCGAACGACGTGGACATGTATGCCAAAGGTGGCAAGGCAGAGTCGCGTGTGAACGAGGCTGGAAACTACACCAAACCGGGCATGCGCAAACAGTTGTTTGAGCAGATCAAAGCTGGCGATAAAGGTGGTGCCTCGGGGCAGTGGAGTGCGAGAAAAGCGCAGATGCTCGCTTCCCAATACAAGGCTAAGGGCGGAGGCTATCGTGACTAAAATCTGGCTTCGGACGGGTAAGTAAAAGGTAGCGGAAATGAGCCTTAAGAAACCCCAGCGCAGTTTAAAGGCGTGGACCACTCAAGAGTGGAGAACGAAGAGTGGTAAGCCGTCCACACAGGGGAGCAAGGCCACAGGGGAAAGATACCTACCTTCATCCGCAATTAAGGCGCTCTCCCCACAAGAGTATGCAGCGACCACTCGCGCAAAACGTGCTGGAAAGGCGGCAGGCAAACAGTTTGTCAGGCAACCAACTAAAGTAGCCAAGAAGGTTGCTCCGTACAGGAAAACGAAATGACGACAACAGGCACCAGCACTTTTAACCTTGACCTCAATAACCTGCTTGAAGAGGCATTCGAGCGGTGTGGGGTTGAGATGCGCACTGGTTACGATATGCGCACAGCACGCCGGTCGTTAAACCTTCTGACGATTGAGTGGGCCAATCGTGGCATAAATCTTTGGACTGTGGAGCAAGGGTCTATCCCGCTGGTGCAGGGGCAGATCACGTACAATCTTCCGGTAGATACTATAGATTTGCTCGACCACGTTGTCCGCACGCAGTCTGGCGTCAATCAGACTGACATCAATATCAGCCGGATTAGTGTGGATACTTACTCCACCATCCCCAACAAGAATGCGCAAGGGCGTCCTATCCAAGTCTGGATCAACCGACAATCGGGGGCAACGGTTCCTGATGGGTTGGTTCCCGCAGGAACGGTAGTACAAAGCCCGCAGATCAATGTCTGGCCCGCACCGGATCAGAGCAGTTTCTATACCTTCGTTTACTGGCGCTTGCGCCGTATTCAGGACGCAGGGAACGGCGTCAACACTCAGGACATACCGTTTCGTTTGCTGCCGTGCCTCGTGGCAGGGCTGTCGTACTATTTGGCGATGAAGATTCCCGAAGCGCTCCCCCGTATTGAAATGCTCAAGCTGTCTTATGAGGAGCAGTGGAATCTGGCGTCCAGTGAAGACCGAGAAAAAGCGTCGTTGCGGATTGCGCCACGGCAGATGTTCTATTAAGGTAGCAGTATGCCAACCAAGTTTGCTTCTGGTAAGCGGGCAATCGCGGAGTGCGACCGATGTGGGTTTCGGTACAAGTTAAAGCAGTTGCGGCAACTGGTAATCAAGACCAAAAACGTCAACTTGCTTGTTTGTCCGACCTGCTGGGAGCCGGATCAGCCGCAGTTACAGCTGGGTATGTACCCCGTAAACGACCCGCAAGCCCTGCGTAATCCAAGGCCGGACACAACATACTTGCAGGCGGGGTATACCGGGCTGCAAATCGGCTCTGGAAGTGGGCCACTGGGTTCTGGTGATGCGTCTGGTGGGAGCAGAGTAGTTCAGTGGGGGTGGGCACCAGTGGGCGGTAGCCGTGCAAATGATGCTGGACTTACCCCAAACAATTTGGCGCTCACCGTTACGTTGGGTACTGTGACAGTAGTAACAACTTAGGAGTAAAACATGAAGCAAGAAGGCGAAAAAGCGGCAGTTAAGAAGGCTGTCCACAAGCACGAAAAAGAGAAACACCCCGGCACCCCGCTGACCAAGCTGGCTAAAGGTGGCAAGACCAACCTGCAGATGAAGACGCTGGGTCGTGGTTTGGCTAAGGTTGCCAACCAGAAGAAATCCTCGTTCACATATAAGCGCGGAGGCTAACATGGGTGATACTCCCGTGAAGCAAGTGCCGATTGTCCCGAACAACAACGGCTACCCTAACAACGTGCCTAACACACAGACCGTCAAGACCCGTGGTACTGGTGCAGCAATCAAGGGCACTAACTCCAGTAAGAAGCTTGCATGAACTACGCTGAGTTGTCTTCCGCTATTAAGGCGTACTGCGAGAACGAGTTTCCGCAGACGGTCGATTCCGTCACGTCTGTTCAGCAGATAAATTATTTTATCGAGCAAGCGGAACAACGCATTTATAACAGCGTGCAGTTCCCTTCGTTGCGTAAAAACGTCACGGGTACTATGACGTTAGGTAGCCAGTATCTCTCCGCTCCGGACGATTTCTTGGCGGTGTACTCAATCGCAGTAATCGACCCTGTGACCAACGAGTACTTATACCTACGCAACAAAGATGTGAGTTTTATTCGTGAGGCTTTTCCGTCTCCGAACGAGCAAGGTAAACCTTCCTACTACGCACTGTTTGGCCCAGCAACCACGAATAGTGTGCCGCCCGCTATTACAAACGAGCTGACGTTCTTGCTGGGTCCGACCCCAAACTTAGCTTATAACGCCGAATTGCATTATTACTATTACCCCGAGTCGATCACTACTGCTGCGTCTGGGCAGACTTGGCTGGGGGATAACTTTGACATTTTATTGCTTTACGGCGCAATGCTCGAAGCGGCTACGTTTATGAAGTCGGATAATGACGTACTCGCAAATTACAAGCAGCGGTATGAGGAAGCTCTATTGATGGCAAAACGCCTTGGTGACGGTATGGAGCGTACTGATGCTTATAGGGCTGGGCAAGCTAGGTATCAGGTGGTGTAATCATGGCGTTTACCGGCAACTTTACTTGCAACGTGTTTAAGACTGGGCTCCTGAACGGGGACTTTGACTTTGGCGTTGGGACGACTGACGTGTACAAGATTGCTCTGTACACAAATGCGGCGACGCTGAACCAAGACACAACTGCGTACACTACTACGGGCGAGGTTGTTGCCGCTGGATATACAGCTGGGGGGAATGTACTAACCCCAACTGTAGGTGGTCCGGATGGAACGGCGTTTATTTCGTTTGCCAATACAACTTGGTCGGGTACTTTTACCGCGCGAGGGGCGTTGATCTATAAAAACGGTGGGGCGGCGGTTTGTGTTTTGGACTTTGGTGCAGACAAGACTTCCGCAACAACTTTTCAAGTTCAGTTTCCCCCTAGCTCTGCTAGCTCGGCGGTAATTCGTATCTCTTAAACAAGACATGTTTGGAGCAATAGCCTACTCGCAAGTACCTTACGCTAGTTTGCCACCGGCGAGGCCCTTGTGGGAACTAATCAATGACACTCAAAGTACGGCGTGGGGTGTAATTAACACCAATCAGCCTTTGTCGTGGAACGTCATTAGCACTTCAGAAAACGGCAATTGGAACGTAATCCCAACTGAGAACTAAACATGGCGCTTGTTGTCAAAGATAGAGTTAAAGAAGCAACGACCACCACAGGGACTGGCGCAGTTACCTTGTTGGGTGCGGCTGCGGGGTTTCAGTCCTTCTCGGTTATTGGGAACGGCAATACCACGTACTACGCCATAGCAGGCCAAGGCACAAACGAATGGGAAGTGGGTATTGGTACCTACACTGCTTCGGGCACGACGCTATCCAGAGATATCGTGCTGGAGTCCAGTAACGCCGGAGCTTTGGTCAGTTTCTCCGCAGGGGCAAAAGACGTATTTGTAACGTACCCAGCCGAGAATGCCGTATTTCTTGGCGCAACCAACACGTTTAGCGCAAATCAGGTTATCAGCGTCACTGATAACACAAATGCAGCCCTGAGAATTACCCAACTAGGTACAGGCAATGCGCTACTGGTAGAGGACAGCGCGAACCCCGATGCGTCTCCGTTCGTAATCAACCAAAACGGTACAACGATTATTGGGCATACGGCATCCCTTGGCGGCTCTGCTCTGCAAGTAATGGGGGGCGACGCCAGATATAGGTTTGCTACAACGCCTGTAAGCGGTGCGTTTGCAAATCTGTTTAGGTCCAGAGGCACTACTCTCGGGACAAATACTATTGTCCAATCCGGCGACCAGATAGGAAACATAAACTATTTAGGGGCAGATGGGGCAGCTTACATATCCGCTGCTGGGATTGCAGCTGAAGTAGACGGCACCCCGGGGTTGAACGACATGCCGGGTCGATTAGTGTTTAGCACTACCCAAGATGGAACGAGCACGCCCGTTGAGCGGATGCGAATTTCCAACGATGGTCGAGTAGCAATTGGCTCAAGTGGAAACGCTGGAACCAACCTCACCATCGGGAAAGCAATTACTGGTTCAACTACCGCTGTAGGTACACTTTTTAACGGGGCTATCCAGTCCGACGTTACTGCTACTTCATACGGGTTTAGGTCCTCTCCTACTACGCAGGCAACTACATTTACGCTTGGCGAGCTATCTCACTTTGCGGCTTTCCCACAAACATTTGGCGCGGGTTCAACGGTTACAAACCAGTACGGCTTTAACGCCCTTAGCACTCTCACCGGAGCCACCAACAACTACGGCTTCTATTCCAACATTGCTGCAGGTACAGGGCGTTGGAACTTCTACGCTAACGGCTCGGCATCCAATTTCTTTGGTGGCAACACAATTATCAGCGTCAACGACAACACCAACGCAGCGTTGCGCATTACTCAGACTGGTGTAGGCAATGCTTTGGTGGTGGAGGACTCTGGGAACCCTGACTCAACGCCGTTTGTGATTGATTTAGCGGGGCGGGTTTTAGTTGGTGGGACAGCTGCGCGTTCGTACTACCTCCCAAGCTTTCCGACGAACTACACACCCGGCATCCAGTCCATAGGTGACAACTATGCGTCTCCTGCATGGATGGCACTCGCTCAGTGGAGTACTTCCACAACCACATCTGGTGGGGCTTTCTTATCGCTCAACAAGAGCAACGGTGTTGAAGGAACACATACTATCGTCAACTCAGGTCAGCGACTCGGTGGTATAGGTTTTGGCGGGAGCGATGGAGTTAGGTTCTTAGGTGTTGCCGATATTTATGGTGAAGTAGACGGCACTCCCGGCGTGGATGATATGCCCGGTCGGTTAGTCTTTGCGACGACGACAGACGGCGTAAACGTACCAACGGAAAAAATGCGCCTTAATAACGCAGGCGCACTTGGTATTGGCACTGCGACGCTGACTGGGTACAACTTAAATATCGGTAAGAATATTACTGGCGCAACGACGTCCTACGGTGTGAGGTCGGGCGGGATAGTGCTAAGCGATGTAACAAGCACTGCACAATATTTTTATGCGGCACCTTCAACAGCTGCGAGTGCGTTCAGTTTGGCGGGCCTTTATGCGTATCGCGCAGCTGGTGGCGTTATTGGCGCGGGGTCAACCGTAACTTCCCAAATCGGTTTTGGGGTTGATTCAACCTTAACGGGAGCCACTAACAACTATGGCTTCTACTCTAATATTGCCGCAGGTACGGGCCGTTGGAACTTCTACGCCGATGGCACTGCAGATAATTTCTTTCGTGGCAACACGTTTGTAAGAGGTTCCGTTAGGGTAGACACAGCAGCGACACAGGATGCTGTGCTTTTGGCTGGCCGTGCGGGAGGAACAAACTCTTACGCTGTTACACTTACCCCAACAACGCTTTCTGCTAGTCGCACCGCCACGCTCCCTGACGCCACTGGCGTTGTGGTGCTAGACACGGCTACGCAAACACTGTCCGCCAAGCGGATTGATCCTCGCGTCGTTGCTGCTGCCGCCACAACGGGCAATCTCACGATCAACGGCGATACCACCGATGTCTACCGGGCCGAAGGGCTGACTGGGGCAATTACGTTTTTACAGCCGAGCGGAACTCCTGTGGACGGCCAACAACTTACGATTCGCCTTAAGGACAACGGTTCTGCACGAGTAATCGCATGGACGACCACTTCAGGCGCGTTTCGTGCGGTTGGTATTACATTGCCTACCACTACAGCGGCTGGCAAGGTCACATACGTCAGATGTATTTACAACGCTATTGATGTGTTTTGGGACGCAATCGCTACGGTGACGCAAGCGTAAAACAAGCTTGAAGCTAATAAAAAGGAAATACTATGACTGCAACTTTTAACTGGATTATTTCCGCCCTTGATTGCTCCGTCCCTGATGGTGGCGAGCAGGCTATCGTAAAGACGGTGCACTGGAGGTGCGAAGGTAGCGAGACCGTGGGGGACAAAACGTGCTCCGGCAGCATCTATGGTACTTGCTCTCTACCGTTTCCAGATGGAGAAGTTACCGATTACGCCGCGTTGAAAAAAGAGCAGGTGTTAGGGTGGGTTTGGGGGGAATGTATCGACAAGGATGCGACCGAAGCCATAGTACAAGCGCAGATCAACGGAGCCAAAATTCCCCCGATTGTGCAACCTGCGCTGCCTTGGGATACGGAATCAGAGGCTCAGTAACCCGACGTGATTTTTACCGCAGCGCCTAGCATGACAGCTGGTAACATGTTATGTATGTCCAGTTGGGCATGATACTACAGTAAAGGGCAAGACAATGGCTTCGACTTATTCGCAAAACTTGAAAATTGAGTTGATGGGCACTGGCGACCAAGTTGATTCTTGGGGCGGAACTACGAACGAGAACCTTGGTACGACCATAGAAGAAGCCATTGTCGGGTATGGGGCTGTTCAGTTTACCAACGATGCAAACTTGACGCTTACGCTATCAAACTCGAACGAGACCCAGACGGCCCGTAAGTTCTTTTTTTACGTTACCTCCACGGTATCCCTGTCCACGCAGCGCGATTTGATCGTCCCCACGATTGAGAAGACTTACACAGTCCATAACAACACTACGGGTAGCCAAGCGATCCGAGTAAAGACCAGCGCGGGCACAGGTATTGTTGTCCCTTCTGGCAAGAAGATGGTTTTGTATGTCAACGGTACAAACGTCATTGAGCAGCTGGATTACGCCACTTCCTTGACTGTGGGTACGCTGGCTGTTTCTACCCCCCTGCCTATCGCTTCTGGTGGTACTGGGGCGGCTGATGCTTCGGGTGCTAGAACCAACTTGGGCTTAGGCTCAATTGCCACCCAGAACGCTAGCGCTGTAGCTATTACTGGTGGCTCAATCACTGGCATTACTGACCTTGCCGTGGCTGATGGAGGCACTGGAGCTTCTACTGCAGCGGATGCTAGGACTAATCTCGGGCTTGGCACAATTGCTACTCAGAACTCTGATTCCGTCACTATTACAGGTGGCTCAATCACTGGCATTACTGACCTAGCTGTTGCTGATGGGGGCACTGGGGCTTCTGATGCCTCGGGTGCGCGGACTAATCTTGGCCTCGGCACAATTGCCACTCAGAGCGCTAGTTCTGTAGCTATTACAGGCGGTTCAATCACTGGTATTACTGACCTTGCCGTGGCTGATGGAGGCACTGGAGCTTCTACCGCGGCTGACGCTAGGACTAATCTTGGCCTCGGCACAATTGCCACTCAGAGCGCTAGTTCTGTAGCTATTACGGGTGGGTCGATTACAGGGGTGTCAATTACGGGTGGGTCGATTACAGGCATCACCGACCTAGCTATTGCGGATGGGGGTACTGGAGCTTCTACTGCGGCTGATGCTAGGACTAATCTCGGCCTAGAGTCAATGGCAACTCAGAGTGCTAGTTCTGTAGCTATTACAGGCGGCTCAATTACGGGTATTACCGATCTTGCGGTAGCGGATGGCGGCACTGGGTCTTCTACGGCTTCGGGTGCTAGGACTAATTTAGGCGCTGCAGCCTCTGGTGCTAATAGCGATATCACTGCGCTTTCTGGACTTACCACCCCATTATCAGTAGTTCAAGGGGGTACGGGGCAGTCGTCATATACGAACGGTCAACTATTGATCGGCAATACCACTGGCAATACGCTAACTAAAGCTACATTAACTGCGGGTACGGGCGTCACTATTACCAACGGGTCCGGGGCTATTACTGTCGCTGCGCCATATTCGCTTGGCGAGGGGCAGACTTGGCAAAACGTAACCGGAAGTAGAACAACTGGGGTCGAATACGTCAATACAACCGGAAGAACGATATTTGTATCGGTATCAGCGACAGTTACACCGTCGTCCACTTCAAGAAGCTCTACCTTCTATATAAGTGGCATTATTGTGAGCTACCACTTTTCGCAAAATAACTCCGGCACTGATTGGGGGTCGCATAATTATTTTCTCCCAATACCTGCTGGTGCGGCGTATCAGTTGAATACTGCCGGGGCTGGAGGGTTTTCTCTTGACTATTGGGTTGAACTTCGCTAAGGAGTGACGCATGCTTCCAATCACTGCGTTGTTATCTATTGGCGGTAAGCTTATTGATAAGCTGATCCCCGACCCTGAAGCTAAGGCTAAGGCACAACTCGATCTTGCAGCGATGGCGCAGGACGGGGAGCTCGCCAAGATGGCGAATGACACCAAGCTGTATGAAACGGAGCAGGCTGGTGTTTCCGACCGCTGGACATCTGACATGGCGTCGGATTCGTGGTTATCGAAGAATATTCGCCCCCTTACACTGGCATATATACTCAGTGCGTACCTTGCGCTGGCTATACTTGACGGGACTGGGTTCAAGGTAGCGGAGGCCTACGTAACACTGCTAGGGCAGTGGGGGATGCTTGTGATGTCTGCCTACTTTGGTGGGCGTACCCTTGAGAAGATTGTGGACATGCGGACTAATAAGCCGCGCAAGGAGTAGGTATGCCCTTCAAACTTTCGCAGCGTAGTCTGGACCGTCTTGTCGGAGTTAAACCGCAGCTGATCGAAGTCGTCAAACTTGCTATTGAGCTGACTACTGTGGATTTTGGCGTGGTTGAAGGGGTACGCACGCTAGAGACCCAAAAGCGGTACGTCGAAACGGGCAAGAGCCAAACCATGAACTCCAAGCATCTCACAGGGGATGCAGTGGATTTAGCTGTCTATATAGATGGGCAAGTCAGCTGGGAGTTGAACGTCTACGACAATTTGGCCGATGCTATGAAAACTGCAGCTGCCCAAAAAGGTGTGGGATTAAAATGGGGTGCGGCTTGGAACGTGCCGGATATCCGCAACTGGAAAGGGTCGATGGAAGCGGCTATGAACCATTATATTGACGAACGACGTAAGCAGGGGAAACGTCCGTTCATTGACGCGCCCCACTTTGAGCTAGTCTAACTATGCCACTCATCAAACTCCAGTTTAAACCGGGGGTCAATAGGGACCAGACCAACTACACCGGAGAGGGTGGTTGGTGGGATATAGATAAAGTCCGTTTTTTCTCTGGCTTCCCGCAAAAACTTGGTGGGTGGCGGACCTACACAGTTGCCCCTATTCTTGGCACATGCCGCCAGATGTGGGGGTGGATAACCACTTTCTCCGACAACTTTTTGGCGTTAGGCACAAACGAAAAAGTCTATATTGAGACTGGGGGCAACCTCAACGATATTACCCCCTTGATAGAAACAACCGCTGCGGGGGAGGTGACGTTTGCTGCGACAGCGGGGTCTTCTGTCATTACGGTTACAGATACGGGTTTTCTATCTGACGCAGGTAGCTACGTCACGTTTAGCGGTGTAGATGCAAACGGGCTCGGTGTCGGGGGGAATATCACTCAGGCAGTACTGCAGCAGAACTACAAAATTGCTTCTGTTATTGGTGGTAACTCGTACACCATCATCGCAAAAAACCCGACAACGGGCGCGCCTGTTCTTGCTAACGCTAGTGACTCTGGAAACGGTGGCGCAACTGTTGTAGGCGCATACGAGATTACTATCGGAAACGCCGGGGGCACCTACGGCTATGGGTGGGGTGTAGGCGGCTGGAGTCGTGGGGGTTGGGGTTCAGGTACTTCGACGCCCGTTGTACTTCCACAACGTGACTGGTGGTTCGACAACTTCGACAACGATCTTGTCATGAACATCCGCAACGGCCCCATATATTACTGGGAACGCGGGTCTCTAACCGACCCAAGCATTGCACTCGCAACGCGGGCGGAGCTGCTATCCGAATTTGTGAGCGCCCTTAGTGATCCGGACTACGACCCTAATGCGGTCCCCGTGAAAGCCATGCAGGTGCTTGTATCTCAAAACGATAAGCACTTGCTCGCCATTGGTGCGGTGCCGTACGGCTCTACAAACGAAGATGACTTTGATGCGCTGCTAATTCGGTGGGCTTCGCAAGATGACCCCTTACAGTGGACCCCCCGCTCTACTAACTCTGCAGGGTCTCTACGGGTGTCCCGTGGGTCTCGAATTGTTCGTGCGTTAGCAACGAGGCAGGAAATACTAATCTGGACTGAAGCTCAGTTATATTCGCTTCAGTTTCTGGGCACTACGGACGTTTTTAGCCTGCAGGAATACGCAGATAACATATCCATTATCGCCCCGCGAGCTGTGGCATCCGCCAACAACGTGACTTACTGGATGGGGCAAGATAAGTTTTATGCCTACTCAGGGCGAGTTGAAACTCTCCCTTGCACAGTTCGTCAGTATGTGTTTGAAGATTTGAACTACGATCAAACAGCGCAGATTGTTTGCGGCACGAATGAAGGGTTCAACGAGGTTTGGTGGTTCTACCCAAGCGGCGAGAGCGCTACAAATGATCGCTACGTTATCTTTAATCACCTTGAAAAAGTTTGGTACTACGGGCAATTGCCGCGTACCGCGTGGTTAGACTCCCCCCTACGCGCGTACCCACAAGCTATTGCGACCGATCTTGCTTCTCAACAGGGCACGATGTACAACCACGAAGCGGGGGTCGATGCAGATGGTACTCCGATGGAGTCGTTTATTCAGTCAAACGACTTTGACCTCGATAACGGGGACCGTTTTGTTTTGACCAAGCGGGTTATTCCTGACGTTAACTTTATAAAGTCGAATACGCAAAACCCGGAAGTGACGTTAAAGATTTTGTCTCGAAACTTTCCGGGGTCTGCTTTCAACCCAAGTAACAACGACACCGCACGCGTAATTACTACTGCGGTAAACGCCTATACCCCGCAAGTGTTTATGCGGGTGCGTGCGCGCCAGATTGCATTCCGGATTGAGTCTGATACTTTGGGCACACAATGGCAGTTGGGTAGTCCGCGTCTTGATGGGCGTCCGGATGGAGAACGCTGATGGCAATGGAAAAGTTTCGGGCGTCCCCGTTGCCGATTCCTTCGGTTAACTACGACCCGCAGTACATGTTGCAGTTGATCCGGGTAATTGAACTGTACTTCAAGCAGCTTGATTCGCAGACCCCACTCCAAGCGGAGTACTTCAAGGGGTTGGGGTACCAGCTGACCAACCCGCATATTGCGGCTTCTGATAGTACGGACCAGATCGCTGTAGGGAATGATACGGAAACTGTTGTCAACTGGAACACGCTGGATTCGGGTTTTGGATGGACGCTCAACCCACCCGGTTCAGCTACTGCAGATTACGCAGGCGTGTACACCATCCGGTATAGCCTACAGTTTATAAACACGGCAAACGCGGTTCATTTTGCTTCGGTCTGGTTAAAAGTTAATGGCACCGATGTCGTTAACTCCACTACCAAGTTTTCTATCCCCGCCCGCAAGAGTGCTTCCCCCGGCGAAGAGGGGTATCTGTGCGTATATTCTGAAGCCACCTTTGCGGTGAATGTCGGAGACGAGGTTGAACTGTACTGGGCTACTGATTTGGCGGGCAACCCAACGGTACCTACTGACGGGGTGTATATGTTCCATGACGGCGCACAGGTAACTCCATTTGCTCGCCCTGCAATACCCTCTGCTATTGGGTCAATTACATTCGTCTCGGCCCTTCCCCCAAGTTAACAAATTGAGGATAATTTGACCATGCAATATCCTGTCATCGCCCAACCACAGTCAGCCTTTACCCCTACGTTTGCACGGGGAGGCATGGCGGAGGCAGCACGCACAGTTCAGTCCCACGGTCGTAATGGTGATACCGTGCTAGTCCACATGACCCCTAACGAGGTCAACAGTTTGCAAGGGCTAGCGATGGCGCATGGGGGGTCTTTGACCATCAACCCACACACAGGGTTGCCCGAGGCGAACTTCCTTAAATCGATTTTGCCCATCGTGGCAGGGTTGGCTCTAGGTCCAGCAGGGCTCGGCTTGTCCGCTGGGATGGCAGGGTTGACTGTGGGGGGTGCAACGGGCCTTATTACCGGCGATCTTGGTAAAGGGCTGATGGCGGGCCTTGGGGCTTTTGGCGGTGCGGGGTTGGGTGGGGCACTGGCTTCTACTGGTACTGCAGCGGGTGCAGCGGGTATGGGTACCACAGGTGCAATGGATATGGGTGTTGGCGGTTCCGGTATTTTGGGTGGTGGTTCTGCAGCTTCAGCAGCTCCGACAACACTAGGAACACTGACTGCAGGTTCTGAAGCACTAACCCCGATATCAACTTCAACAACAACGCCGGGGCTGGATACTCTGGGCGCAGGACTTAAAGACTTGACCACTCCGGGAGGCATGGGTCGTTTTGGTTCGGCCTTTACTGCACAGACGGGTGGTGGGCTAGGCAATACCGCAGCCTTGATGGGCCTTAGCGCCCCCCTTATGGAAGCCGCACAACCGCAATACGCCCTCCCTGAAACTACGACGGAGTCTAACTACACAGGCCCTTATCGACCTACGGAGCGCAAAGTGCAGTATCCGGGGCAAGCACGCGACCGCCGAGACTCGTCTGAGTTTTCCTACTTTACCTCTACAAATCCCTACCCGGGGTTTATGGCTGCGGCTTCTGGCGGTGCAGTGCGGTACCAAGAGGGGGGTATGGTTGATGGCGCTGAATTGGTTGATAGCGCAGTTCAGATGCCCCCACAGGGGTACCAGACAGGTACTGCGCCGGAGTTTAACTACAACTTCCGGCCTGTTGGTGTGTATACGCCGCCAAGTGCTACACCCACCCCAACGCAAACGGCGATAAATCCGGCAGCAACATTAGGACCAGTTGAAGAAACCGAAGACACCGCCCAGTTAAGATTGCTGGGTAAAAGATTTGATAGGCTCCGCAATCTGAATAAGCCTATCGATGTCCCCGAATATCAGTATGACCCAGCAACCCAACGCACGGTGCCGACGGTTACACAAATGGCTCAAGGTGGGCTTGCGGGACTCAATGCCTTCAATAAAGGCGGCATGCCAAAAGGGCGCTTTTTGCAAGGTGCAGGTGATGGGGTTAGCGACTCTATCCCCGCCACGATAGGGGGAACCCAACCTGCCCGACTAGCAGATGGTGAATTCGTAATCGACGCTCGCACTGTTTCCGAGATCGGTAACGGGTCTTCCAAGGCTGGGGCCAAGAAGCTGTACGCCATGATGGAGCGGGTGCATCAAGAGCGTAAGAAAGCTAAACGCGGGCAGGACTCCAACGCGGACAAACATCTACCTGCGTAATATAACCTACTCCCAAAACGGGGGGTTAACAGTTTCTGCGGGGGAAAAATGCAATGTTCGATGGTTCCTAATGAATACGCTAATGACATTTGGCCGCAGGTTAAAGACTATCTTGCTGGGGCTGCGGAATATACGCATGGTAGGTATGACGTGGATGACATTCGTGAGGCAGTCATGGACGGAGACCATACGCTCTGGATTGCGTTCAGTGATACAGGGATCAAAGGGGCAGTAGTGACAAATTTCATGTTCTACCCCCGTAAAAAATACCTCGTCATGGCGTTTTGTGGCGGAGTACATCTGGAGCAATGGAAGGACCAGATGCTAAAGTTGCTGCAGCACTTTGCCTATGATACGCAGTGTGACGGGATTGAAGCGACCGCGCGTCCGGGCTGGGGGAAGATTTTTCAACATGACGGGCACAAACCGTTGTGGCACACCTTTCAACTGCCCGTGGCAAACACGGGGTTAGGAGACCAAAATGGGTAAAGGCGGCGGTAGCGCACCACAGGGACAAACAGTAACGCAGACCAATCTGCCGGAATACGCACGTCCGTATTTTGAGAACTTGCTTCAGCGCGGGCAGGCTGAATCTTACCGGGAGTACACCCCGTATCAAGGGCAGCGCATCGAGGGGTTCGCCCCCATGCAGGAGCAGGCACAGCAGGCAGTCGGGCAGATGCAAACCCCGGGGCAGTTTGGTACGGCCACTAGCTTAGGTACCGCTGCAGGCGCGCAGGCACTGCAAGCTGGGCAGTACGCCCCCACTAGCGTCAACATGCTTACTGCGCAAGCTCCTAACCTCTCTCAGTACCAGATGGGTCCGGCGCAAGCGGTGTCCGCACAAAACGTAGCCAGCCCGCAGATGGCAGCTGCACAAACTGGGTTTGCTCCTGACTTGCAGATGTTTCAAGCTGCAGGGCCTAGCCAAGTACGCGGAGGGCTTTCGTCGTTTACTCGTCCCGGCGCAGCGCAGCAGTTCATGTCCCCCTACATGCAGAACGTAGTGGACGTGCAGAAACAAGAAGCAATCCGTGACGCACAAAAAGCCAATCTGGCGGGGAATCTAGCTGCAGCTCGGCAGGGGACATATGGTGGTTCTCGTCAGTTACTTGCCCAGACGGAGCGAGAACGCAGCCTTGCAGATCAGATGGCAAAGATTCAGGCTACTGGTTCTCAAGCTGCGTATCAGCAGGCGCAGCAAGGTTTTGAACAGGAACAGGCACGGCGTCTGCAGGCTGGGTTACAGACGCAACAACTAGGGTCGCAAGCGGGGTTAGCTAATCTTCAAGCCGCCTTGGGTGTTCAACAACTGGGCGCACAGACCGGCACACAAACGGCCCTTGCGAATCTTTCCTCCGCACAGCAAGCAAACGTGCAGAATTTGGCGGCACAACTACAAACTCAAGGGTTGAACTCCGAGCAAGCTATGAGGGCGGCACTAGCCAACCAACAGGCAGGGCTCACCGTTGGGCAGCAAAACTTGCAGGCACTTCTTAGTACGCAGCAGCTCGGGGCGCAGCAAGGTATGCAGGCGCAGCTTGCTAATCAACAGGCGCTGCTTGACGCCCAACGGCTGGCAGAACAGTCTAGGCAGTTCGGGGCAGGGCTTGGTATGCAAGGAGCGCAAGCGGCAACACAAGCCGCTCAGACTCTCGGGCAGTTGGGTACGTCACAACAAGCGGCGGACCTCGGTAGGATTCAAGCGCAGGCGGCAGTTGGGGCAGAACAACGTGCGTTGGAGCAGCAGCGTCTCGATATGGCTTATGCCGACTTCCTACGCCAGCGTGACTACCCGGTGGAGCGGTTGAACTACTATAGTGGTTTGTTGCGCGGTGTTCCGGTACAACTAAGCTCTACTCAAACAGCTTATGCACAACCACCTTCAATGATGTCTCAAGCCGCTGGTTTGGGGTTGGCGGGGCTCGGGATGTACAACTTGGCGAATAAGTAAGGAATGGGCATGGAAACTAAACCGTACAACCTCCAATCTCCAGAAGCAATCGCCAAGGAGTATGGCGGCAACAAGATGAAGATCGCGCAGGCAGCGCAAATTGGCTTGCTCGATCCTACGGCGGCAGTGTTGGCGGGGATGTTTATTGACCGTATGCGGGGTGCTCAGCAGCAGGAGCAGGCTCCGCAGCGCACTGTTGCCCAGCAGGTCCTATCTCCACAACCATCCGCAGGGGCTGGGCTGGGTGCCACACCTCAAGCTGCACAGATGGCGGCAGCTTACCCCGCTGAAGGCGCACCACCCTCGGTACCGGGTCCGTCAATGCCCCAACAAGAGCCCGTCATGGCTGCAGATGGTGGCTTGATGTCGTTGCCCGTTGATGATGCCATGTTCCAACCCTCTTACAATGCTGGGGGTATTGTTGCCTTTGCAGATGGTGGGGTGGCTAGTTCGGGTGAAGAGTCGACGAGTCCGGCAGGTCGTTGGTACCAAAGCCAGCGACAAGAAGCACTGCGAACCGGGGCAGAATATGAGGAAGCGCAACGCCTGCGCAACAAAATTACCGAGCAATACGGGCCTAAAGCGGGGCTATTTGGCGTGTTCATGCCGCAAACAGACGCCGAACGTGAAGCAGCTAAAAACGTAATGTCACGACTTCCTCGGCTTTCCGTGCCAGAACTCCGTGCTATTGCCGAACAAGGGCCAAGTGCTCTTCCGGCAGTACAACCACCTGCAGCGCAGCCACCCGCCGTTAAACCTGATGCCAAGCTGCCTGATACTGCGGTGGCTCGCCCTCCGCTCCCTTCGATGGAAGAAATACAGGCAGGTGCAGCAGGTACCGGAGCTCCACGGACCCCCACTATCGGCCTACCAGCAGCGCCAAAAGTGGGTAGCGCACGGGCAGCTATAGAGCCAGTACTGGGGGAATACCGCCAACGTGCTGACGAGCGCCAAAAACAATTGACGGCCTCTATAGGCGAAAACCGCCTACAAGGTAAAGTGTTTGAAGGTTACGAGAAACAATTACGTGCGGACGCTGAAGCAGCGGGGGCGGAAAAAGAAGATGCTAAGAACATGGCGTTGTTCAAGGCGGGGCTCGCCATCATGTCGGGGTCTTCACCGAATGCGTTTGAGAACATTGGCAAAGGCGCTATGGCCGGTGTTGCCGACTACCAAGCTGCGTTCAAAGACCTCAAGAAAGCCGAGCGCGAGCGTACTAAGGAATTTGCCCTGATCGAACAAGCGCGCCGTGCAGAAGAACAGGACGATCTCAAACGCCGTGATAGCTTGCTTGTACAAGCTTCTACTGCAGCGCAGGCCCGTGACGATTTTGGTACTAAGGCACTAATCGAGTCTGGTATCGTCAAGGACCAAGACCGTGCTCATGAGATGGCAAAGACGATGCTCTCTGGTCAAATGCAGCTACAAGCCGCAAATATTGCCGCTTCCGCACGCAGTACTGCGGGAGGACTTACCGCCAACCAACTAGCAAACTTACGGAGCAGAGAAGCGGACAAAGTTGATACTGCGGCAATACGCGCTATGCTCGCCAAACAAAAGAAGCTAAGTACAGTCCCAGCTCCGGGGGCAGATATGGGGTTTGATAGAGCGGTCCAAGACGCGTATAAAGCGGAAGTTGATCGAAGGGTTAATTTTGTACTGCAAGGACTACAAGACGTACAACCCTCTGCCGGAGCGTATCCGGGATTTAGCTTAGTCCCTAACTAGGAAAGCGTTATGCCGATATACAAAGTACAGGCCCCAAACGGCAAAGTTTACAGCATTGAGGGGCCTGCGAATGCGGATCAGAATGCCCTGTTCCAAGCAGCGAACCAACTGTACGAACAAGACGAAAACAAGCGCCTTCGCAAAGAGTACGGCCCCGGCCTACTTGGTACTTTTACCGAAGGTGTTGGTCGTGGTGTAGAGCAGATGAAGACTACGTTTGGCGACGTAGTCCCTGCTATGTTTGGGAGTGCTCTTGGGTTTGAGGACTACGCCAAACAGCAGATGCAAGAAGCTGCGGAAGCCCAAAAACGCATTCAAGCAGAAAACCCCCCGATCTTCGGTTCGTACAAAGAAGTCGAATCCCCATACCAATTTGCGCAGTTTGGTGCTGAAGTTTTTGGTGAGCAGCTGGCAAACATTGCCACTGCGCTTATCCCCGGTGTTGGGGGTGGAGCGTTAGCTGGGCGTGCAGCATTAACTACAGTTGGCACTTCGCTGGCTAAACAAGCCGCACAGAAAGGACTCGTCGGTCGCGCTGCACAGGAGTTTGTAGAAGAAGGTATGAAGTTAGCGGCACCTAGTATTGCTGCTAAGTCTGCTGCTGGGGCTAACGTCGGTACGTTCTTAGGTTCGTATTCGCTAAACGCGCCGGAAGTCTTTCAGAACGTGTTCGAGGAAACCGGCAAGATGGAGGTCGGTACTTCGTTACTGTTTGCTGCCGGTTCTGCTGCACTGGACTCCGTTTTACCCGCATCTCTCGCCAAGCAAATCACTGGTCCGCTAAAAACAAGCATAGTAGAGAAAGTGCTGGAGAAATCCGGCATGGACAAGGGTCTGCTGCGCAGCACTACCGCTGGACTACTAAAGGGCACTGCAACTGAGGGTCTGACTGAAGGTGCCCAAG
>JACCDO010160732.1_pt1 | contig 30166 bp, 32 predicted proteins | sample 7446101 | NCBI WGS metagenome assembly JACCDO01 (sample SAMN15323440, study PRJNA562643) | freshwater metagenome | isolation source: river surface water | place: USA:Blue River Watershed | collected 2017-08-16
AACATAATGAGATCCAGCGTTAGAAACCACGTCAAAAAGACGATACGCCGATACCGCGCGCGCGCCGGGTCTTGTGTTAACGAATTTGATTCCATGGGATGACTCATCGCGGAACTACCCGATCCTTGAGTTTGCAATTAACTTACGAAGCTGATTACGAAATTTTTCAGGATCTGTATGCGGCGGATATTGCAGAATTAAGTTCCCTAGCGGATCGATAATCCACAAGGGCTTCGCGAGCTCCTCGCGCGCATCAGCGCTTGCCACCTGCGGCAACAAAAACTCTTTCAGCACATCTGGCTTGATGCGTACCATCACTGTGCCTTTATAAGCCTCGAGCACCTTGTCCGGTACCGGTTTATCGTCCGTGATGAACCATACGCGCATCAGGCGCTCAACATGCTTACCTTGACTCGCGTGAGAGTTGCGCAAGATAAATAGCTTGCGCGCGCATGACTCAGGGCACTCTGCATCGTCAGCTGCGAGCAGTAACCATTTTCCTTTAAGTGAAGCTAAATCAAACGGCTTGCCATCGAGTGTCGTCGCGGGCAAAGCCGACGCACTTGGAATAGGACGCTGTGGATCAATCAACGTGCCATAGCTCACGCTACCGTCCGGCCGTAGTCCTGGATTGAAATACACCAACACGGCAGCAACAACCGGCGCCAAGCTCATCAGCAATATCGCAACCAGTGGTCCGCGACTGCGTGGCTTGGTAGAAACTAATTTGTTTGTATTCAACGAAGTATTCACATACATCCCACTTATTAATTTTGTGTGCGTTTGCGACGCGCGAAACGCCACAACACACCGCAAAATGCAATTAACGCAATCGCAGCAAACCCAAACCATTGCGTTGCATACCCAACATTTTTATCGGCATCTAACGATGGTGTCGGCCAGTTTCTGACGAGCCCATCCTGCGCTGGACTACGTTGCAACAACACGAAGGGCACGAACTTGAGTCCGGTACGCTCAGACAGCGTCGCGACATCCAAGTTCTGTACACGTATTAACTTAGAAGTATCCACCCAGCCCGTTTTGGCTGCAGCAATACCCTTCCATGATGAAGGCAAACCGCTGTCCTCGCCTTTATTGCTCGTCCACAACTCGAATAGCCTGGGCACGCGCAAGGATATTTCACCCTCGATCTTCTGTGGACCCGTGAGCGTTTCTATTTTAGGCGCCTGTTCAGCCCCAATCGGGCGAGGTATCCAGCCCCGCACAACCAATACCGCCGAACCACTCTCGAGCATCAGCGGGGTCGCTAACCACAAACCAGGGCGACCATCCAAATTACGATTATCCAGTAACACACTGAACTGCTCGGCCCACTGCCCGTAAGCTAGGGCGGCTCTCCACGGCTGGACCAACTCTGTCGTCATGTTAGACCGTATGTCGACGGGCGCTGCCTGACGGCCTCGTTCAATCTCGGCACTGATAGCACGCCGTTCGTCCGCACGATTTAACTGCCATCGCCCTAGCGAAGCGCACACAAGCACCACTGTGCCAAGCAATAGCAAGGCAAACAAAGTGAGCCTATTGGACGAAGGGTGTTGCATGTCTGCGATAATTCCTTTTTATTTGGGGGCTTTAATGCGCATCTTTGTGATCATTGCATTCATTGGAATTCTAGTGAGTCTTGGCTCCGCACTGTTCTATCTGATGCGCGACAAAGGCACTTCGAATAAAACCGTGAATGCACTCACCATGCGCATCAGCATTTCGGTCGCTCTTTTTTTATTCCTGCTCTTTTCACACTGGATGGGCTGGATAGAGACAACAGGTTTTCAGCGTTAGGCGCTACCCAAAAAAACAAAGAGGCCAGCTAAGCCGGCCTCTTTTGTTCAGTACGGTCAGAGTGGCGACTTAGAACCAATACACAAAAAGATAGAGTCCTAGCCACACCACGTCGACAAAGTGCCAGTACCACGCAGCGCCTTCAAATCCGAAATGATGGTCCGGCGTGAAGTGGCCTTTGAGCAAACGCACCCAAATAACTGCGAGCATCGTTGCGCCCAACAACACGTGAAAACCGTGGAAACCGGTCAACATAAAGAATAACGAACCGTAGGCGCCCGAGTTGAACTTCAGGTTTAAGTCGGTGTATGCATGGTAGTACTCATAGGCCTGGCAGGCCACGAAGATAAAGCCCAACAAAATCGTCGCAAACAACCAGAAGCTTGCCTTACCGCGATGGTTTTCACGCAAAGCATGGTGAGAGATCGTTAGCGTCACGCCGGAACTCAACAATAGAGCGGTGTTGATCGTCGGCAACCAGAATGGGCCCATTGTTTGGAATGACTCAACGACACCGGCTGGGCCAAGGTTCGGCCACACGGCATTGAAGTCAGGCCACAACAATTGCTTGTGGTCCAAGTCGCCGAGCCAAGGCAGCGTAATCGTCCGTGTGTACCAGAGCGCGCCAAAGAAAGCGGCAAAGAACATCACTTCAGAAAAAATGAACCAGCTCATGCTCCAGCGGTACGAAACGTCAATACGCTTACTGTTTAAGCCAATTTCGGACTCATGGATTGCATCGCCAAACCAGTTGTAGAGCACCACAAACAGTCCTAGCAATCCAGCAAATACTGCCCATTTTGCGGTGCCAATACCGTTGACCCAAGCAGAGGCCCCAAGCATCACGACCAACAGACAGACGCTCGCGCGCACAGGGTGCGCAGAGTCGGCCGGCACGTAATAATAGGGTGCCTCTTTACCGTGGGCAGAGTGGGATGCACTCATAGTGTTCTCCATGCTACGAATAGTTAAATTATTTAAAACTGGATACCACCCAACCTACGATAGTCACGAGGCTGGTCACAAAAATTACTCCAAACAACAAACCTGCTATCACCAAGTGAACAGGGTTAAGTTTCGCCATGTCCTCTTGGTAGCCAGAGCCTTTTCTGACTCCAAACATCGCCCAGGCAATCGCTTTGAGCGTCTGAAAGAAGTTCAGCTTGCGCTGAGCCAACTGCTTGAGATCCTCGCTCATAACTGATTGTTATCCGTTATGTTCACGCAAACAGCTGTGTATAAAACTGACGACCAATTGTCCAACCAAACAACGCAAGCACGAGCACTAAAAATATCAATCCTGCTCGTCTATTTTTCTTGCGTTGTTCAGGTGTCATCACTATCGTCTTACTTAACTTGTGGGGGCGTTTCGAATGTATGGAACGGCGCTGGCGAGGGCACTGTCCACTCCAATCCTTCCGCACCTTCCCATGGCTTCGCTGCAGCAGGCTCACCTTTGCCAGCGTACGCCTTCAATACGATGTACAGGAACAGAAGCTGCGATAAGCCAAACCAGAAAGCACCAATTGTTGCGACTTGGTGGAAGTCAGTGAACTGAGCAGCGTAATCAGCATAGCGACGTGGCATACCAGCCAAGCCCATGAAGTGCATTGGGAAGAACGTGATGTTGAACGAAATCATGCTCATCCAGAAATGCCACTTACCCAAACGCTCGTCGTACATGTATCCGGACCACTTAGGTAACCAGTAGTAGGTCCCTGCGAACAATGCAAACAAGGAGCCTGCCACCAACACGTAGTGGAAGTGCGCAACAACGTAATACGTATCGTGCACTTGAATATCAATAGGGGCCATGGACAAGATCAGGCCTGTAAAACCACCGATCGTGAACACGAAGATAAAACCAACCGAAAACAACATCGGGGTTTCAAAGGTCATCGAACCGCGCCACATCGTCGCCACCCAGTTGAACACCTTCACACCCGTGGGGATGGAAATCAACATGGTTGCATACATGAAGTAGAGCTGACCTGTGACAGGCATACCGGTCGCAAACATGTGGTGCGCCCAGACGATGAACGAGAGAATCGCAATGGATGCCGTAGCGTAAACCATTGAGGCATAGCCAAACAGCTTCTTACGCGCAAAAGCTGGGACGATTGCCGACACAATGCCAAAAGCCGGCAGAATCATGATGTACACCTCAGGGTGACCGAAGAACCAGAAGATGTGCTGGTACAGAACAGGGTCACCGCCGACGGCTGCGTTAAAGAAGCCCGTACCGAAGTGGCGGTCAGTCAGAACCATGGTGATCGCCGCAGCCAACACAGGCATCACAGCAATCAGAAGATACGCCGTAATCAACCAAGTCCAGCAAAACAATGGCATCTTCATCAAGGTCATGCCTGGCGCGCGCATGTTCAAGATCGTCACGACGATGTTAATTGCACCCATGATGGACGAAGCGCCCATGAGGTGCATTGCGAAAATCGCCATGTCCATCCCTGGACCCATCTGCGACGTCAATGGCGCATACAGCGTCCATCCGGCTGCAGTTGCACCGCCAGGAACAAAAAACGACGCTGATAGCAAAATACCAGCCACTGGCAAGAGCCAGAAACTAAAGTTGTTCATCCGTGCGAAGGCCATATCCGATGCGCCGATCTGCAATGGGATCATCCAGTTCGCAAAGCCGACAAAAGCGGGCATGATCGCGCCGAACACCATGATCAAGCCGTGCATCGTTGTGAATTGATTAAACAATTCAGGGCGAAAGAACTGCAAACCAGGCTGGAACAACTCTGTGCGAAGCAACAAAGCCAACGCACCACCCATCAAGAGCATGGTGAACGAGAAGATCAGATACATCGTTCCGATATCTTTATGGTTGGTTGCAAACAACCACCGACGCCAACCGTGTAAGGACGGGCCGTGATGATCATGATCATGCGCGTGGTCATGACCATGACCGTGACCGTGCCCGTGACCTGCTACGTGATCTGCTGGAATGCTACTCATGTTGGACTCCTATCCCGCTTTAAGCTGTCACCAAACTGCTATTGGTGATCAACGCATCTTTACGAACAGCCGCAACAATATGCGGCCGCATCACTCCACAACTAACTATCGTGCCGCCTTGATATCCGCCGGCGCTACCACTGGATCCTGGCCTTTCCCTGCGTTTGTCCAGGCTGCGCGTGTGTAGGTAATCACAGCAGCAATTTCAACATCATTGAGCTGCGCAGCGAACGATTGCATCGCAGTGCCGGGCTTACCCTTCAGCAAAATCTGGATATTCTCAGCTTTTGGACCCATCACGATCTTGCTGCCATCCAGCGCTGGGAACGCGCCCACAACACCTTTTCCGCTACCTTGGTGGCAAGCCACGCAATTCGCGGCATAGACTTTCTCGCCGCGAGCAATCAGCTCAGGACCAGTCCATTCCTTGTTAGGATCATCGGCTTGCGCGGCGAGGAGCTTCTTCTGTTCCTCGGCCCACTTCGCGTAGTCTGCTTCAGACACGACTTTCACAACGATTGGCATGAAGGCGTGGTCTTTACCGCAAAGCTCGGTACACTGGCCGCGGTACTCACCAATCTTGTCCGCACGGAACCACGTGTTGCGGATGAAGCCGGGGATCGCGTCTTGTTTGACGGCAAGATCTGGAACCATCCAAGAGTGAATAACGTCAGCAGCTGTTACCGCTACGCGAATCTTTTTGCCCACTGGGACAACCAAGGGGTTATCCACTTCCATCAAATACGTCGGGCTCTTCGGCTCACGACCTTCAATTTGCGCGCGTGGCGTGGAAAGGTTTGAGAGGATTTTTACACCCGTTGCAGGACCATCAACGTACTCGTAGCCCCACTTCCACTGATAGCCAGTGACCTTGACGGTCAAATCTGCACCGCTCGTATCTTTCATGGCAACCACTGTGCGCGTTGCGGGCAAGGCCATCGCAATCACGATCAAGAATGGCACGACAGTCCAGGCAACTTCAACGCCCATGTGCTCATGGAAGGTCGCAGGTTTATGGCCTTTTGATTTGCGATGCGCCCAGATCGAGTAGAACATCACCCCGAACACGGCGACGAAAATCACTAAGCAAACAATGAGCATGAACCAATGCAACCACGCGACATCGCGCGCTATCTGGTTGACTCCCTCGGGGAGATTGAGCTGATTGACACGCGGGCCACCCGGCATGTCTTTAACTTGTGCACTGACGGCGCCAATCCAAAACATGGCACAGGCACCCAGCAACCCTCTCAACTTCTTCATGCTTACCTCGAAACACATTGCGCTTCTCTGTTTAGGGACAGGGATGCCCCGCGCAGATACCGCACAAGAATTATTAGAGGGCTCACGGCATGACAACTTCACGCACGTACAAGCCCGCGTATCGTATGGAAACGGGTGGGATTATAGCGGAGGCTTGTCTGGAGTGCTGCACTACAATCGTTTGACCCCACTTGGCGACAGATCTCGATGCAACAGTCCAACAGTTTTCCCAAAAAAGACGACCTATTCCGCCTTCTTCAGGCGCTTCTGGCGCGCGCAACGCAAGCGCCGCATCATGGATCCCTGCCCCTGTTTATTGCGGGGCATCACTGCGGATTCCTATTTCCAGGCGCCATTGCTCCAATCGCTGGTATGGCAGGGGTCGCTGTTACAACCGATCGCGCTGACTTTGGCCGTGATCTGCAGCCTGGGCAGTCGCTGAACAGCCTTTTAGCCGAAATCGCCAACGTGCTGAGACGTGCTGGCAAAACACCGGGCTGGCGCAATGAGTTGTTAGATGTACTTCCGGATGCCCCCGATAGCCGCCCAATTGGCGCGATCGAACGTGGGGTCATGCGCCCCCTGGGGCTGATGACACAAGCCGTTCACCTGAGCGGCTGGTCCCAAGACGGCAAGCTTTGGGTTGCGCGTCGATCACTCACCAAGGCGACTGATCCGGGCATGTGGGACACCCTAGTTGGTGGTCTAGTCAGCGCGGGCGAGCCAATTGACCTGGCGTTGGAACGGGAGGCGGATGAGGAGGCTGGACTGGACGCCGCCGACATCGCAACCCGCTCACCCCTACGAACGATCGCGCGGATGAAACGGCAAATCCCAGAGGGATATCAGTACGAGGAAGTTCTCACGTGTGAGTGTGTGCTCACAAATGGCACAGCCCCTGAAAATCGGGATGGTGAAGTCATGGAAATAGACAGGTTCGCGCCGACAAGGATCTATGAAATGCTGCTAGCGGGGGACTTCACGCTGGAAGCCTCGATTGTGTTAACCGAGGACTTATGGCGCCGGGCACCTCATGCTTAAGCGCTGAGGGCCACCCGCATTTTTTTCATCGCAGCGACTTCAATTTGCCGAATCCGCTCGGCAGATACACCGAACTCTTCAGCCAAATCATGCAAAGTCGCCCCACCATCGTCCTGCAACCAGCGCGCGCGAACGATGCGTTGTGAACGCTCATCTAGTTGCTCGAGCGCCTTTTCGAGACCAGTGCCGTGCATGACGTCCTCGTCTCGTCGGGCGAGAACCTGGGTGGGATCCGCACGTCCATTATCAGAAAGATAGGCGATCGGGGCGTAGGCCTCGTCATCATCATTCTGGTTCTCGAGCGAGATTTCACGCCCGGACAAACGGACCTCCATCTCACGCACATCTTCGCTACGTACGTTCAAATTTGCAGCGATTTCATCCACTTGCCGAGGATCAAGGGTTTGTCCGTCAGGTCGCATACTGCGCAAGTTAAAGAAAAGCTTACGTTGCGCCTTCGTGGTTGCAACTTTCACCATCCGCCAGTTGCGCACGATGTATTCGTGAATTTCAGCCTTGATCCAATGGACGGCAAAGGATACCAATCGCACGCCACGCTCGGGGTCAAACCGTTTAACAGCCTTCATCAGGCCGACGTTACCCTCTTGAATCAGGTCTGCATGAGGTAGGCCGTAGCCGAGATATTGCCTCGCCACGGATACAACTAAACGAAGATGCGACAAGACTAGTTCACGCGCAGCCGCAATGTCCTGCTCGTCACGCAAACGGCGCGCAAGATCATTCTCCTGCTCGGCCGAAAGCATCGGCAGTCGATTGACGGTCGAAATATAGGCATCGATCGTTCCCAGCGCACCGGGATTCGATATTGCCATGGCCAGTTGTGAAGGCTGCAGTGTCAAAGCGGTAGAACTCGTTGTCATTTACGCGACTCCTAACCTCGGAGCTTGTGGTGCCATTTTAGCACTCAGAGCTAGCGAGTGCTAATAAGACGCCTGATTTACCCAAAAGTTCCGCAATTCTTGCGGGGGTGTTAATCTCACTCTGCTCTGGGCGTAAGGCTACATCCCATCGTCGCCGCAACGCCCGCCCCTGGATTTAGGTATGTCCGATTTAGTCAAATTTCTTTCAAAGATCCTGCTTGCTTGCTTACTCGTCATCGGCGTAGGCTGGGCGACCTACATCGGCGTGCGTTACTACCATGCTGAGCAAGTCGCTTACCGATGGATCTCAGGTTTGGCAGCCAAACAGGCCGCCTGGGAGAAGAAAATTGCGGAGGCTGGCGGCAACACACTGACTGGTTATGCCGGTCCGACCGAACCCAAAGTTGTAGACATATCCACCGGGGGAAAGTTCTCTGGCCTCACTTACGATCCATTGCAAAAGCGCCTTTGGACCGTCGTGAACAAGCCTGCAGCGCTGATTGCGCTTTCGACCGATGGTCAGGTGTTGGCGACTTATCCCGTTAAAGGCATGTCCGATATTGATGGAGTAGCTTGGCTCGGGGGAAGCAAGTTAGCGTTGGTGAATGGACGTCGCAACCGCGTAGTGATCACGGAAGTACCACCGACGCCTCAAGTCTTGGACGTTACCCGCGCTTTTGCGTTGTTGTTACGCTTTACCGAAGGTGAAGACGCGAATTATGGTTTTAACGGTCTTGGTTACGACCTCAAGCGTGACCGCCTCTATTTATCCAAAGAGCACAGCCCGCGCGCGCTATACCGCATTAGCGGTCTGAACAATCTGCAATCTGCCGATTCCCGAGGCCTGCGGATCGAAAATATCAGCCACTGGCTCAATGACGTTCCCTTCGCAACGGATCTATCCTCTGTGGAGGTCGATCCAACGACGGGGCGTGTGTACCTGTTGAGCGAAGAGTCACAACTCATCGTTCAACTTGATGGTGACAGCGGAGAAGGCAAGGGAATGCTCTCACTATCTGCCAAGGGCAGCAGCAAGCCCTTGCCTCGCCCTGAGGGAATCGCGACCGACGATGATGGCAACATCTACATCGTCAGTGAGCCAAATCTTTTCTATAAGCTCAGAAAGCCCTGAGTCGGGGCTTTGACGTCATCGATGGCTAGGTTGGCCCGACTTTACGCTGAGGGGTTTGCTCAACTCGCCCAGGCACAATTCACACACAAGACAGACGCAGATGCGCGCCAGTCCTTGGAGCGTCAGTTTTCGGATATCGGACGGTGGCTGAGGCTTGCCTTGGCTGAAAGTGACACTCTTTTGCACGGCTGGGTTGTGACCCATGGCAGCCTGACGATTCTCGCGACGCCTGGTGACTCGGCAAGCCTGGCACGCGGTATCCAGCAGGTAGGACGGCATCTCGCGAGTCGGCTTCAGACTGGAAGCGTATTCGATGGGCGTTTTCATTCCACCATCCCTCAGCCGCAACGCTGGCTGTTGCGCTGTCTGATATGGCTTGAACGCCAACCCGTCCGAGAGGGGTTGGTGAGCGAGGCTGAGACCTGGCGCTGGTCTTCTGCGGGTGCCCATACCGGCAGCGTCGGTGCCTCAGCAGTCGGGTTGCATCCACACGCAGACTACTGGAGCTGTGGCAATACACCCTTCGATCGACAAGCGGTATACCGGAAACTTCTTCAAGAGGGCAACTCGCCTTCGCAAGATGCGCAATTAGAGAGTTGTTTGCGAGGCCAATGGGGTCTAGGCGATGATGCTTTCCTTGTCGAACTCGGCAAAGTTGCCAATCGACGCGTTCAACCCGAGAAACGGGGACGGCCCAAAAAGTCATCCATAGCACCAACTTAGTGCCGAAATCAATGGTGCGTCCCCAATTTAAGACGGCCCATGTTTGTTCTTAATTAATTAGGGACGCACCCTAATTAATTTTCTTGCGCTGCCGCAAAAGCAAGCGTATTGTTGCGCCCTCGCACTGCAACATGGCACAAGCCTTCGGAGCTTTTTATGTCGACCTTCCCACTGAATTTTCATCCTGCTAAGCCAACACCCGCCGCAGCACCCGCTCAATCGGGACTGCCTGCCGCTCAAGGCTTGTACTCACCTCACAATGAGCACGACGCTTGCGGCGTAGGTTTCGTGGCACACATCAAGGGAAACAAGACGCATGCGATCGTCGAGCAAGGCCTGAAGATCCTTGAAAACCTCGACCATCGTGGCGCTGTGGGTGCCGACAAGCTAATGGGAGACGGCGCAGGCATCCTGATTCAGATCCCTGATGCGTTTTATCGCCAAGATCTTGCCAAACAAAACATCACCTTGCCCGCGCCTGGCGAGTATGGCGTTGCAATGGTGTTCTTGCCCAAAGAAATTGCGTCGCGCCTAGCGTGCGAGCAGGAGCTCGAGCGCTCCGTCCGGGCTGAAGGGCAGGTCGTTTTGGGTTGGCGCGATGTCCCTGTAGACACCGATATGCCGATGTCGCCCACAGTGCGTGCCTGTGAGCCCGTTATCCGCCAGTTATTCATTGGTCGCGGCGCTGACGTGATGGTGCCCGACGCACTAGAGCGCAAACTCTACGTGATTCGTAAAACAGCGAGTCACGCGATTCAAGCCATGGGCCTCGCGCACGGCAAAGAATATTTTGTTCCCTCCGCATCAGTGCGCACCGTTGTCTACAAAGGCTTATTACTTGCCGATCAAGTCGGTCGCTATTACCGCGACTTGGCCGACCCACTCACTGTATCTGCTGTCGCACTTGTTCACCAGCGCTTCTCAACGAACACGTTCCCCGCTTGGCCACTCGCGCACCCATATCGGATGATCGCGCACAACGGCGAAATCAACACCGTCAAAGGCAATTTCAATTGGTTGCGTGCCCGCGAAGGCATGATGCAATCCGCTGTCTTAGGTGATGATCTCAAAAAACTTTATCCAATTGTTTACGAAGGTCAATCTGATACGGCGACCTTTGACAACTGTCTCGAATTGCTCGTCATGTCGGGTTACTCACTCGCACACGCGATGATGATGATGATCCCAGAAGCTTGGGAACAGCACACACATATGGATCCTAGCCGCCGCGCGTTTTATGAATATCACGCCGCGATGATGGAGCCATGGGATGGCCCAGCAGCTGTCGCCTTTACCGATGGTCGTCAAATTGGGGCAACACTCGACCGCAACGGACTGCGTCCCGCTCGCTACCTCATCACCGATGACGACATGGTCATCATGGCATCGGAAGCAGGCACCTTGCCAATTCCAGAGAATCGTATCGTCAAAAAGTGGCGCCTTCAGCCAGGGAAGATGTTCTTGATCGACCTTGAACAGGGTCGCATCATCGACGACGCTGAAATCAAAGCCCAGTTGGCTAGTTCGCGCCCTTACCGTCAATGGATCGATCGTCTACGCGTCAAGCTCGACTCTTTGCCTGCCCCAACGAAAGTTGATGCACCGATTGGCGCACCAGCGTCACTGCTCGATCGTCAACAAGCCTTTGGCTGGACCCAAGAAGATTACAAATTCGTGCTCGAAGTCATGGCCGAATCGGGTGAAGAAGCCATTGGCTCTATGGGCAACGATGCGCCACTCGCGATCTTGTCCAACCGAGCCAAACCTTTCTACAACTATTTCCGTCAATTATTTGCACAGGTGACAAACCCACCCATCGACCCCATCCGTGAACAGATGGTGATGTCGCTGGTTTCGTTTATTGGTCCTAAGCCGAACCTGTTAGACATCAATAACGTCAACCCACCTCTCCGTCTCGAAGTGACGCAACCCATTCTGGACTTCAAAGAGATGGCGCGGATCCGAGCTATTTCAGAGGTGACCGGCGACAAATTCCGTAGCTCCGAACTAAACATCAGCTACCCAGTCGCTTGGGGCGCGGACGGCATCGAGGCTCGCCTCGCGGCTTTGTGTGCGCGTGCAGTTGACGCGGTCAAGAGTGGCACAACTGTGCTCATCCTCACGGATCGCAACGTTGACAGCGAACACGTAGCGATTCCCGCGTTGCTCGCGACGTCGGCGATCCACCAGCACCTCATTCGTGAAGGCCTACGCACGAATACCGGCATCGTGGTCGAAACCGGATCGGCACGCGAAGTCCATCACTTCGCGCTACTCGGTGGTTATGGTGCCGAAGCTATCCATCCCTATCTAGCTCTCGAGACCCTGGCAACGATGGGCAAAGATGCCGAGAAGTCCATCAAGAATTACGTCAAAGCAATCGGCAAAGGCTTAAACAAAGTGATGTCCAAAATGGGCATCTCGACCTACATGTCGTACTGCGGCGCGCAAATCTTTGAAGCTGTTGGTTTACGTACAGCCTTGGTCAATAAATACTTCTCTGGTACGGCCAGCACGATTGAAGGTATCGGCATTTTCGAAGTGGCAGAAGAAGCGCTACGTACGCACCGCGCGGCGTTTGGTAATGACCCCGTGCTCGCCAATGCGCTTGATGCGGGCGGTGAGTACGCCTTCCGCGTGCGTGGCGAAGATCACATGTGGACGCCGGATTCGATTGCGAAGTTACAACACGCCACACGTGCAAATAACTACCGCACGTACAAGGAATACGCACAGCTCATCAATGACCAAAGCCGCCGTCACATGACGCTGCGCGGACTGTTTGAGTTCAAAGTTGATCCCGCCCGCGCGATTTCGCTGGACGAAGTTGAACCCGCGAAAGAAATCGTCAAGCGTTTTGCAACCGGTGCGATGTCGTTGGGCTCAATATCGACCGAGGCGCACTCCGTCTTGGCGGTTGCGATGAACCGCATTGGTGGTAAATCCAATACGGGTGAGGGCGGCGAGGATGAGCTGCGCTACCGCAATGAGTTGCGTACAGGTAAAAGTGGCATTGCAGCGGGCGCGACACTTGCATCCGAGCTCGGCGCTGATCGCATCGCGGCCGACGTTCCCTTGCAAGCAGGCGACTCTATGCGCTCGAAGATCAAGCAAGTCGCTTCGGGGCGATTTGGTGTCAGCGCGGAATACCTCTCAAGTGCAGACCAAATCCAAATCAAAATGGCACAAGGCGCCAAGCCTGGTGAAGGTGGCCAGCTCCCGGGACATAAGGTCTCGGAGTACATCGCCAAGTTGCGTTGCTCAGTGCCTGGGGTTGGCTTAATTTCGCCGCCGCCACACCACGACATCTACTCGATCGAAGATTTGGCTCAACTTATTCACGATCTCAAGAACGTGAACGACAAAGCCTCGATATCCGTCAAGCTCGTGTCAGAAGTAGGCGTTGGCACCGTAGCAGCGGGTGTCGCCAAAGCGAAGGCGGATCACGTCACGATCTCGGGACACGATGGCGGTACGGGTGCGTCTCCTGTGTCGTCGATCAAGCACGCAGGTACGCCCTGGGAACTCGGTTTGGCCGAAACGCAGCAAACACTGATGTTGAACCAACTTCGTAGCCGTATTCGTGTTCAAGCTGACGGCCAGATGAAGACGGGTCGCGATGTTGCGATCGGCGCATTGCTAGGCGCAGACGAATTTGGTTTCGCTACTGCCCCGTTGGTCGTAGAAGGTTGCATCATGATGCGCAAATGCCATCTGAACACCTGCCCCGTGGGTGTGGCGACACAGGATCCTGTTCTGCGCGCCAAGTTTCAAGGTAAGCCTGAGCATGTCGTGAACTATTTCTTCTTTGTCGCTGAAGAAGTGCGCGAAATCATGGCGCAGTTAGGCATTCGCAAATTCGATGACCTCGTGGGACGTGTTGACTTGCTCGACACACGCGCAAGCATTGAGCACTGGAAAGCGCACGGCCTTGACTTCAGTCGCGTGTTCTATCAGGCTGGTAATGACAGCCCACGTCGCCACATCGAAGGCCAAGATCACGGCCTTGAAGCCGCGCTCGATCACGAACTGATTGAACGCAGCAAAGCTGCGATCGAACGTGGCGAGAAAGTCTCTTTCATCGTTCCTGTTCGAAACCGCAATCGTACGATCGGCGCCATGTTATCGGGTCGCATCGCAGCGCGCTACGGCGACGAGGGTCTGCCAGACGACACAATTCACATTCAATGTAACGGCACAGCAGGACAAAGCTTTGGCGCATTCCTTGCACGTGGCGTGACATTGGATCTCGTGGGTGAAGGAAACGATTACGTCGGTAAAGGTTTGTCAGGCGGCCGGATTATTGTTCGCTCGCCAAATGATTTCCGTGGCTTTGGCCCAGAGCACATCATCATCGGCAACACGGTGCTGTACGGCGCGACCGCAGGTGAAGCCTATTTCAACGGCGTTGCAGGCGAACGTTTTGCCGTAAGAAATTCCGGCGCTGCCGCGGTCGTCGAAGGTACAGGTGACCACGGTTGCGAATACATGACAGGCGGTACCGTTGTCGTCTTGGGTCAAACCGGTCGCAACTTTGCTGCAGGCATGTCGGGCGGTGTGGCCTACGTTTGGGATCCAGAGAAAACATTTGCCGAACGCTGCAATATGACGATGGTCGAGATCGAGCCGGTTCTCTCGTCGGCTGAACAGCAAAAAGCACAAGGCATCGATATCTGGCACAGCATGACCCGTGGTGGCGAGCGTGAAACCGACGAAGCCATTCTCAAACGCCTAGTTGAAAACCACTTCCGCTACACGGGAAGTTTTGGCGCGCGCGATCTTGTCAGTAACTGGGAAAGTGCTCGTTCCAAATTTGTAAAAGTTATGCCTGTCGACTACAAGCGCGCGCTCGGTGAAATGTGGCGCGCGGCTAACCCTCAGCCTAAAGCTGCTTAAGGAATCATCATGGGAAAAATTACTGGATTTCTCGAAGTCGATCGTTTGCAAGAAGCATCCGAGGCCCCTGCAAGTCGCCTCAAGCACTGGCGCGAATTCGTTCTCCATCTAACAGACGAGCAAGCGGGTAAGCAAGCAGCTCGCTGTATGGACTGCGGTATCCCTTTTTGCAACAACGGCTGTCCCGTCAACAACATCATTCCCGACTGGAATGATCTGGTTTATCGCCAAAACTGGCGAGGCGCCCTGGACGTGCTGCATTCGACAAATAACTTTCCAGAGTTCACGGGGCGTATCTGTCCTGCACCCTGCGAAGCAGCTTGCACGCTGAACATCAATAATGACGCTGTTGGCATTAAATCTATCGAACACGCGATTATCGACAAAGGCTGGTCTGAGGGCTGGGTTACTCCTCAACCACCCGAGAAAAAGACTGGCAAGAAAGTTGCGGTGATCGGCTCTGGCCCTGCCGGTTTGGCTTGTGCTCAACAACTGGCACGCGTGGGTCACGATGTCACCGTATTCGAAAAAAATGATCGAATCGGCGGCTTGCTACGTTACGGCATTCCCGACTTCAAACTTGAAAAGCAGTTGATCGATCAGCGCATCGCACAAATGCAAGCTGAAGGGGTAACGTTCAAAACGTCTCATTACATCGGACAAGCGAGTGACTCGCCCGACAAGGCGCTGACCGTGAAAACACCCGAGGCTCTCAAAAAAGAGTTCGATGCGATCGTATTGGCCGGTGGCTGCGAAACACCTCGCGACCTGCCCGTCACGGGCCGTGAGCTTGATGGCGTCATGTATGCGATGGACTTCCTACGCCCACAAAATAAAGTTGTGGCGGGCGACAAAGTCCCAGGCCAAGTGCTGGCAAAAGGCAAGCACGTTGTCGTGATTGGTGGTGGCGATACGGGCTCTGATTGCGTGGGAACAAGTAATCGCCACGGTGCAAAGTCTGTAACACAAATTGAATTGATGCCGCGCCCACCCGAGAGCGAAAACAAATCGCTCACTTGGCCTTACTGGCCAGCGAAATTGCGTACCTCCTCCTCGCACGAAGAGGGTGCTGAACGCGATTGGGCACTGACAACCAAATCTCTTGTTGGCAAGAATGGCAAGGTCGAAAAATTAGTCGCTGCCCGTGTCGAGTGGGTCAAGGACGAGTCAACTGGTCAGATGAAAATGCAGGAAGTGAAAGGCTCTGAATTCGACATTCAGGCTGATCTCGTTTTGCTAGCCATGGGTTTTGTTGCTCCTGTCAATAACGTACTCACAGCCTTCGGTATTGATCAAGACCCACGTGGCAACGCACGCGCCAACACAGACGACTACCGCAGTAGCGTCGATAAAGTGTTTGCTGCGGGTGATATGCGTCGTGGCCAATCGTTAGTTGTCTGGGCTATTCGTGAAGGCCGTCAGTGCGCGCGCTCAGTAGATGAATTCCTAATGGGTTCAAGCGTCTTGCCTCGCTAACGCGAGTGCGTATTTGCTCAGGAGTTTGCTGATGATTGCACTACCGCGTGTCGTACAGTTGCTGCTAGCGTCGATTTGCGCTGCGCTCCCTTTGGGTGCACAGGCGCAAACGTCCGCCACAGTACCCTGGCCAAACAAAGCCATCACCTTGATTGTTCCTTATGCGCCAGGTGGCTTCTCTGACACACGCATGCGTCTTCTGGCGCGTAAGCTGTCAGACAAAATCGGTCAGCCTGTCGTCGTTGAAAACAAAGGTGGTGCGGGGGGCGTCATCGGCACAGCCCTCATTGCGAAGGCTGCGCCAGACGGCTACACACTCGGTTCAGGAAATTTAGCCCCACTCGCGGTCAACCCCTCCCTGATGGCGAAGCTTCCCTATGATCCAATCAAAGATCTAGCTCCAGTCATCCTGATTGAAAATAGCCCGCTCGTGTTGAGCGTTGCCAATGCTGTACCGGCCAAGACGCTTTCCGAATTGATCGAGCTCGCATCACGTACGCCAGGAAAGCTCACCTTCGGCTCCTCTGGGGTGGGTGGTGCACACCATTTATCTGGCGAGATGTTTCGTGAGTCAGCAAAGATTGATATCGTCCACGTCCCTTACAAAGGCGGCTCACCCGCTGCGACAGACTTAATGGCTGGTCATCTAAGCATGATGTTTGAGATGGGTTATGCCGCGTTGCCCTCCATCCAAGCCGGGCGCGTCCGGCCGCTTGCTGTCACCTCGCAAAAACGACTTGAAATCCTGACAGACGTACCGACCATGTCTGAAAGCGGCGTGAAAGGATTCGAGTCCTATAACTGGCAAGGGATTGTTGTGCCCACAGGCACCCCCGCACCGATCATTTCGCGTCTGAATCAGCTTTTTAATGAAATTTTGAAAGATCCAGACGTGGCGCAGGCCATTTCAAGCGTCGGCAGCGAAGCTGTGGGTGGAACGCCTGAGCAATTTGGTGACTTTATTCGTAGCGAAACCGCCAAGTGGGCTCAGGTAATTCGAGCCGCCAACATACAGCCTCGCTGAGGATCTGACAGACTCCCCAACAGCAACGGCACAGAGAACGCGTGGTCAGGGCTACAATGACGGCACGATTGCCGGCTAGCTCTGACTGAGCTACTCGGCAAAGACCCGATCTTTTTGGCTGACCATGCCCTCGCCCGCCTCCGACTCTAACAATCCGGTGTTGCGCCTAGATAGCGTCTCGTTAGGCTATGGCGATTTCACGGTGTTGCGCGATATTTCACTCGAAGTTTTTCGCGGCCAGGTTGTGGCCATGATGGGGGGCTCTGGATCAGGTAAAACCACGTTACTGCGTGCCGCTACGGGGCAACTGCGCGCACGCGCCGGCGTGGTCACTTTGTTCGATCAAAATCTGGCGAATACCGATGCACGTCAGCTTCAAGGGCTACGTCAACGCATGGGGGTCTTGTTCCAACAGGGCGCCCTGTTTACCGATTTGAATGTCTTTGAAAACGTCGCATTCCCACTGCGTGAACATGCCACACTGAGTCAGGCGGAAATGCTTACACGTGTGCTCAACACGTTAGGCGCAGTCGGTTTGCGGTGTGCGGCACATCTAAAGGTTTCGGAAATTTCCGGTGGCATGGCGCGTCGTGTTGCCTTGGCGCGTGCGGTAGTTCTCGAGCCCGAACTCGTTTTATATGACGAGCCTTTCGCTGGCCTAGATCCCATCTCTTTAGGTATCACGGCACGATTAATTCGCAGCCTCTCCGATCGACTTGGCTGCGCAAGCATGGTTATCACGCACGACATCGCAGAGTCCTTTGCGATTGCAGATCACGTGTACCTCGTTGGCCAAGGATGCATCAAAGCGCACGGCGCGCCCTCGACATTGCACGCCTCTACTGATCCGTATGTTCAGCAATTTTTAAATGGTCACCCTGACGGACCTGTTCCGTTTGAATATCCAAGCACACCAGCCTTTGAGTCTTGGCTAGCTCGGCAAGGAGGTGTTCGATGACCTCACCCCGCGGTCTCACTGCACTGGGCGCCTCAGTACGCAAACGCATAATCGGTCTGGGAATTTTCACTCGTTTTTTCATTCGTTTGTTAGCTGCAAGCAGCATTGCGTTCAAGCGCCCTCGGCTTGTCTCTCAACAGATTCATTTCATCGGCAATCACTCGCTATTAATCATTGCCGTCTCTGGCCTCTTCGTCGGCTTCGTGCTCGGTTTACAAGGCTATTACACCCTCAACCGTTACGGTTCCGAAGAGGCACTGGGTCTGTTGGTCGCGCTATCCCTGACCCGCGAGCTGGGTCCTGTTGTTACGGCACTCCTCTTTGCCGGACGTGCGGGCACCTCGCTCACAGCAGAAATTGGACTGATGAAAGCGGGCGAGCAACTCGCAGCCATGGAGATCATGGCCGTAGACCCCGTGCGGCGGGTATTGGCTCCTAGGTTTTGGGGGGGCGTCATTGCAATGCCCGTTTTAGCCGCTGTGTTCTCGATGGTCGGTATTTTGGGCGGCTGGGTCGTAGGCGTGCTGTTGATTGGTATCGACACGGGGGCGTTCTGGTCCCAAATGCAAAGCGGTGTCGATGTCTGGAAAGACGTCATGAATGGTGTGATTAAAAGCATTGTGTTTGGCATTGCGGTGACCCTTATCGCACTCTTCGAGGGCTGGCAGGCACGACCAACACCAGAGGGGGTCGCTCGCGCAACCACGCGTACCGTTGTTGCCGGCTCACTCGCGGTACTGGGTCTCGACTTCCTACTCACCGCCTTGATGTTCAGCAACTAATTCCGGAGTCAAATATGTCCAATGAAAAAACAGATTGGTGGGTAGGGCTCTTTGTATTGCTTGGCGCGATCGCTCTAACATTTCTCGCGCTCCGCGCAGGCAATCTAAGCAGCTTCTCGTTTGCACCCACTTATTCGCTCACAGCTAAGTTCGATAATATCGGCGGCCTCAAGGTGCGCGCACCAGTAAAAAGTGCGGGTGTCGTCGTTGGACGTGTCGCCTCGATCTCGCTCGACGAAAAAACCTTCCAAGCCGTGGTCACACTGCAAATGCAGAAGTCCTACCAATTTCCGCTGGACTCTTCAGCGAAGATCCTGACATCTGGACTACTAGGTGAGCAATACATCGGCATCGAGCCTGGTGGCGATGAGGCCAACCTTGCGGCAGGCGCCACAATCAAACTTACTCAAAGCGCTATCGTCCTGGAAAGCCTCATCAGCCAGTTTTTATATGGGCAAGCCGAAAAACAAGGCAGCCCTCAAGCCACACCGCCAACATCGGCAAAGTAGCGTCGTAGCAATATGAACAAACATTTTGTACTCCGTTGGTTAAGCATCTTCGTGCTGTGTGCGCTGGCCGGCTGTGTCACCACCCAGCCCACGGGGTCAGCAAACCCTAACGATCCGCTTGAGGCATCCAATCGGGCAATGTTTGAGTTCAACGAAACCATTGATCGCGCGGTATTCAAGCCTATCGCGGAAGCCTATGCCTTCATTACGCCACAGCCTATCCGCACCTGTATTTACAACATGTTTTTAAATATCGGTGATGTCTGGTCGATGTTCAATAGCGCCATACAAGGTCGCCAAGTCGATGCGCTCAACACCATGGGTCGCATTTTATTGAACACAACTGCGGGGCTTGGGGGCTGTCTTGATCTAGCAAGTGCGCGCGGCGCGCAACGCATCCCGAACGACTTCGGCGTCACGCTTGGCGTGTGGGGTGTTAGCTCTGGTCCTTATCTCGTTCTGCCAATCATTGGTTCATCGACGCTGCGCGATGGATCGGGCAAACTCGTTGACTTGTATGTTAACCAAGTCGGCTGGGGCTCGACCGTTAGTAACGTCGATCTTAGAAACTCGCTCTATGGCTTAGAAGCTGTTGCACGACGGGAAGCTCTTCTCGATGTCTCGAACGTCATTGATCGCACCGCTATCGACCGTTACAGTTTTATTCGTGATGCATACTTCAAACGCCGTAGCGCTCAGGTTCGTGGTCCAGGCGCAGAGGCTGAAGCCCTGCCAAATTACGAAGACTTCGAAGCGGAAGCATCGGACAAGAAGGCCCTAGGTATCACTGAAAAAAAATAGCAAGGTAAGACAATCATGACGTTTTCTTTTATTCGACTTGCAGTCCGCATCACACTTTTGTTCGGCTTGGCGTTCAGCAGCCATGCCCAAACCAAACCAGATGCGATGGGTGCTCCTAACGAATTTGTGCAGCAGGTTGCTGATCAAGTGCTTGCCGCGCTCAAGTCCGATGCTGCGGTAAAGGCTGGCGATACCGCCCGCATCAATCAGATCGTAGACGAGCTTATCCTGCCTTACGTCAATTTTGAAAAGACAACGCGCCTCGCAGCCGGTCGTAACTGGCGCGATGCCACGCCCGAGCAAAAAGCCGCACTCGTCAAAGCGTTTCGCGGAACACTGGCGCGCACCTACAGCGGGGCCTTCACCCGTGTCGATGCAGGTACCGCAATGAAAACGCTTCCATTTCGCGGTGATGCGGCCGCATCCGATGTCGTCGTGAAGTCACAGGTCATGCAAGGCAGCAACACCCAACCCATCGCACTGGACTATCGACTCGAAAAAACAGCCGAAGGCTGGAAAATTTACGATCTGAACGTAGAAAACATCTGGCTTATCGAAAACTATCGCAATCAGTTCACACAAGAGATAAGCAAAAGCGGTATCGACGGTCTAATCGCAGCGCTTAACAAACGGGCTCAATAATCACTTATGCATGCCGTTTCACTCGAACACGTTTCAAAAACCTACGCACCGCGTGCAACTGGCTGGCGCGGATTATTTATGCCGCCCTCAGGGCCTGGGTTTCAAGCGCTCACCGACGTCTCGTTTACTGTGGATCACGGGGAGTTTTTTGCATTGCTGGGACCGAATGGCGCGGGCAAAACTACGCTGATTTCTGTGCTGGCCGGCTTAAGTCGTCCAACATCGGGGCGCGCAAGCATCTGCGGTCACGATGTCGTGACGGATTATCAAGCCGCACGCCGCTCACTAGGGGTCGTGCCACAAGAGTTAGTCTACGACCCATTCTTTACTGTGCGTGAAACCTTGCGTATTCAGTCTGGATATTTTGGCTTTCGCCGAAATGACGACTGGATCGATGAAATCCTCGCCAACCTGGGCTTGACGGATAAAGCGGATGAAAACATGCGCGCCCTGTCTGGCGGCATGAAGCGTCGCGTCTTAGTCGCACAGGCGCTTGTGCACCGCCCCCCTGTGATTATTTTGGATGAACCTACGGCAGGTGTAGACGTGGATCTTCGTCGAAGTCTCTGGGAGTTTATTTCGAGACTAAACCGCGATGGTCATACGATCATGTTGACCACGCACTATCTTGAGGAGGCGCAAGCTCTGTGTGGTCGAATCGCCATGCTGAAACGTGGCAAGCTGGTTGCTCTCGATACAACACCAGCTCTTCTGGCCAGAGCTGGTGGCAATCTCGAACAAGCTTTCGTGCAGATCATGAACGCGGATGACGAACAATCTACCGGAGTACAAGTATGAGCACACCCGTACTGACTGTGCGCGCCGGAGCCGGCTCTGGGTTTCCTACGCTACTGGGCAAAGAATTACTGCGCTTTTGGAAAGTCGGCTTTCAGACGATTGCGGCTCCCGTCATCACTGCCCTACTGTATCTCGTGATTTTTGCGCAAGTGCTGCAAGATCGCGTCCAGGTTTATGGCAGTGTGCCGTACACGGCTTTTTTGATTCCTGGCTTGATGATGATGAGCATGCTGCAAAATGCATTTGCCAACCCATCCTCCTCCCTCATACAAAGCCGTGTGACAGGCAACCTCGTGTTTGTGCTGTTGCCGCCCATCACTCACCGGGAATTTTTTAGTGCTTACATGCTGGCCGGCATCGTGCGTGGCATTGCCGTCGGTGCGTGCGTATGGCTCGTATCGCTTTACTTCACACCGCTCCCGGTTAAACATCCTGTTTGGATGATCGTGTTCGCCATTTTGTCTTGCGGCATCATGTCCATCCTTGGTCTAATCGCTGGTCTGACTTCTGAAAAATTCGATCAGTTGGCGGCCTTCCAAAACTTTTTGATCATGCCTGCTACATTTCTATCTGGCGTGTTTTATTCCATCCACACATTGCCCGTTTTTTGGCAGCACGTTTCGCACTGGAACCCGCTTTTCTACACAATTGATGGTTTTCGATACGGATTTTTTGGCGTTGCAGATGTATCGCCTTGGCATAGCCTAGCAGTTGTCGCGGGCGTGTTTGGCATACTCTCACTTTTTGCCCTGAGGCTCCTCGGCAACGGCTACAAACTTAGAACTTAATAGGACGATTGACAAAATGTTGCCCACACCAGAAGACATTCGCGCTTATATCGCCGCAGGTCTGGACTGCGAGCATATTGAAGTGACCGGCGACGGCTCCCATTTTGAAGCCGTCATCGTGAGCGCTGCGTTTGCAGGCAAGCGTCCGATTGCGCGACACCAATTAGTGTATGCGGCACTCGGAGATCGCATGAAACAAGAGATCCACGCGTTATCGATGCGAACGCTTACTCCCGATGAGTTCAACGGAAGTCGCTAATGGATAAGTTGCGCATTACTGGCGGCAATCAACTGAAAGGCGAGATCAACGTCTCTGGCGCGAAAAACGCAGCGCTTCCGATTTTGTGTGCGGGTCTACTTACAGCCGACACCCTGACGCTGACAAATGTTCCTCGTCTAAACGACATTTCGACCACGCTCAAGCTGCTTAGTCAGATGGGAGTGCGCTGCGAGCGCGACACCGGTAATACGGTCAGTATCACCGCAGATCAAGTCACGGCGCTCGAGGCTCCCTACGAGTTGGTCAAGACCATGCGCGCTTCGATTCTCGTCCTTGGTCCATTACTCGCACGCTTTGGTGAAGCACGCGTGAGTCTGCCTGGTGGGTGTGCAATCGGCCAGCGGCCTGTGGATCAACATATCCGTGGCTTAGCGGCGCTCGGCGCTGACATCCGCATTGAACATGGTTTTGTGATTGCGAAAGCTAAGCGACTAAAAGGCGCAGTGATTCGCACTGACATGGTGACGGTTACCGGAACCGAGAACTTATTGATGGCGGCGGTACTCGCGCAAGGTCAAACCGTTCTTGAAAACGCAGCACGTGAGCCCGAGGTGGTCGACTTGGCGGAGCTGCTCATCAAAATGGGTGCTCGCATTACAGGGCATGGCACAGACCGTATTGTGATTGAAGGCGTTGATTCCCTGCATGGCGCAACCCACAATGTGATCGCAGATCGCATCGAAGCGGGTAGCTTTCTTTGCGCGGTCGGGGCGGTCGGTGGTGACATCACCCTACGTCAAGCGGCGCCGCAAACGATGGGTGCCACACTTGCCAAGCTCACTGAAGCGGGACTGAGCATCACTTGCGGTGATGACTGGATTCAGGCTTCCATGCACAAACGTCCTCGTGCGGTCGACTTTCGCACGCACGAATATCCAGGCTTCGCCACAGATATGCAGGCTCAACTCATGGCCCTAAACACCATCGCCGAGGGTACCTCTGTCATCGTCGAAACCATTTTTGAGAATCGATATATGCACGTCCAAGAGCTTCTAAGGCTAGGCGCGAACATCGATATCGACGGTCATACCGCAGTGGTGCGTGGTGTCGAGAAGCTTTCTGGCGCGACGGTCATGGCAACGGATTTGCGCGCCTCGGCCAGTCTCGTGATCGCTGGGCTGGCGGCAGAAGGTGAGACGCTCGTTGAACGAATCTACCATTTAGACCGTGGTTATGAGCGGATGGAACACAAACTTAGGGCCTTAGGCGCTAACATCGAAAGAATTTCACGCTGAAGGAAATCCCATGAGCTCGCAAGCGCTCGCTCGGCCATTGACGATGGCGCTCTCTAAAGGGCGCATTTTTGAAGAAACCCTCCCCCTTCTTGAGGCGGCGGGTATTCGCGTCAGCGAAAATCCCGAGCAATCACGCAAACTCATCATCGCAACAAGCGATCCTAATTTGCGCTTAATTATCGTGCGCGCTTCTGATGTCCCGACCTATGTTGAGTACGGCGCAGCGGATCTTGGCATTGCGGGCAAAGACGTGCTGATCGAACATGCCGCCCAACACCCCGGGGGGCTTTACCAGCCCATCGACCTGAACATCGCAAAGTGCCGTTTGGCAGTCGCGGTGCGCAATGGCTTTGATTACGGCGCAGCCGTACGCCAAGGCGCTCGCCTGCGTGTTGCGACAAAATACACGCAAGCAGCGCGCGAGCATTTCGCAGCCAAGGGAGTCTACGTTGATCTGATTAAGCTGTATGGCTCGATGGAGCTTGCTCCGCTTGTTGGCCTAGCAGATGCGATCGTCGATCTCGTTTCAACCGGCAACACACTCAAGGCCAACGATCTCGTCGCGGTCGAGGACATCATGCCGATTTCATCAAGACTGGTCGTAAACCGTGCCGCGCTCAAAACCCGCCATGCCCAATTGCAACCCCTTCTCGATACCTTCGAACGTGCGAGCCGCAAGTAATTATGTCAACGATCAATAGGCTAAAGTCGACCGCACCTGATTTTGATGTCACGCTCAAAAAATTACTGGCGTTTGATGCTGAACAAGATGACGCGATTGAATCTGCAACCGCCAATATCCTGCAGAGGGTGCGCCGCGAAGGCGATGCAGCGCTACTCGAACTAACCAATCGGTTTGACCAGGTGAATGCACCAAGCGTTGCTGCCCTTGAGATTCCAAGATCGGAGTGGGAGCAAGCACTTACAAGCTTGCCGACAGCTCAAAAACGAGCGCTCGAGATCGCCGCGGAGCGTGTGCGCATCTACCACAGCCACCAGCGTCAAGAGAGCTGGTCGTACGTCGAAAATGACGGCACGCGCCTTGGTCAACAAATCACGCCGTTAGACCGCGTCGGCCTCTATGTTCCGGGTGGCAAAGCTGCGTATCCATCCTCTGTGCTGATGAATGCCATCCCTGCCAAGGTAGCGGGCGTATCAGAAGTCATTATGGTGACGCCCACGCCTCATGGTCAACGAAATGCCATGGTGCTCGCGGCGGCGGCCATCGCCGGTGTTGATCGCTGCTTCGCGATAGGCGGCGCACAAGCGGTAGGGGCACTTGCGTATGGCACTCAAACTGTTCCTGCGGTCGACAAGATCGTCGGGCCTGGCAATGCCTACGTTGCCGCTGCAAAACGGCGCGTTTTCGGTACCGTCGGGATCGATATGATCGCCGGACCCAGCGAAATTTTGATTATTTGTGACGGCAAGACACCGGCTGACTGGATCGCCATGGATCTGTTTTCGCAAGCAGAGCATGACGAGCTCGCTCAGGCAATCTTGCTCTGCCCCGACGCACAGTACCTAGACACGGTAGAGTCCTCGATTACGCGGCTACTGCCTACGATGCCGCGCGCAGACATCATTCGCACTAGCCTACGTGACCGTGGCGCACTTATTCACGTACGCGACCTCGCAGAAGCGTGTGCAATCAGTAACCGTATTGCCCCCGAACATCTTGAGGTATCGGTCGAGCACCCCGAACAGTGGTTGCCTAGCTTGCGTCATGCCGGTGCGATTTTTATGGGCGCGCACAGCTCAGAAGCCCTCGGGGACTACTGCGCGGGACCAAACCACGTTTTACCCACGTCTCGTACGGCGAGATTTTCATCGCCCTTGGGGGTCTACGATTTCCAAAAGCGATCCAGCTTGATCCATGTGTCTGCCGCGGGCGCCCAAACGTTAGGCAAAGTGGCCAACGAACTCGCATTAGGCGAGGGGCTGTCCGCACACGCTGCCAGCGCCAGTTTTCGGATCACCAACAAGTAATACGCTTACGGCACGCATAAACAGCCCAGACCACCATACAATATCGAGTCCAAAGACACGAGTGCACGACATGCGTACCGCAGAAATTACCCGCAACACCAACGAAACGCGTATTCGCGTAGCGATCAACTTGGATGGTACCGGCCGCCAAAAGCTCAACACCGGCGTACCGTTCTTGGATCACATGCTTGATCAGATCGCACGTCACGGCCTGATCGATCTCGAGGTCCATGCGGAAGGTGATCTACACATTGACGCGCACCACACCGTAGAAGACGTTGGGATCACGCTTGGTCAGGCGATCGCCAAAGCGGTTGGCGATAAAGCAGGCATTCGTCGTTATGGTCACGCTTACGTACCTCTCGACGAAGCCTTATCGCGGGTGGTCGTCGACTTCTCTGGACGTCCCGGTTTGCAGTTTCATGTTCCGTTTACCCGCGCACGCGTAGGTGACTTTGATGTCGACCTGACCATTGAGTTTTTCCAAGGTCTGGTAAACCATGCCTTGCTGACGATGCATATCGACAATCTGCGTGGCGTCAACGCACACCACCAGTGCGAAACAATTTTTAAAGCGACCGGTCGTGCGCTACGTATGGCGCTTGAGCTTGATCCACGCATCGCGGGCGTGGTGCCTTCTACCAAGGGCGTGCTCTAACCTATGACTTCTATTGCCATCGTCGATTACGGCATGGGCAACTACCACTCCGTCGAACGGGCATTGCGTCATGCCGCGCCCGAGGCCGATATTCGTTTGTGCAAACACGCACAAGATATTGACGCAGCAGATCGGGTGGTATTCCCTGGGCAAGGAGCAATGGCGGATTGCATGCGCACGCTCGACGAAGCGGGCTTACGCGACGCCGTCGTTCGCGCTGCCCGAAACAAGCCTTTACTCGGGGTGTGTGTCGGCGAACAAATGCTGTTTGAGCGCAGCGATGAGGGGAATACGACAAGCCTTGGCATCTTTAAGGGCGAAGTCAAACGCTTCGTTGGACCACTTTTTGCGGAGCAGCTTGGTGAGCAAACCGATCGCGCGAGCCGTCTAAAAGTTCCGCATATGGGTTGGAATCCAGTGCGTCAGACGCGCCCCCATGCACTATGGTCTGGCATTGCCGACTTCACCCCGTTTTATTTCGTTCATAGCTACTACGCCGTACCAACCGACCCCACGCTCACAGTCGGTGAGAGCCAATACGGTGTGCTATTTACCTGCGCTGTCGCGCACGAAAATATTTTTGCCGTACAGTTTCATCCCGAAAAAAGTGCCGATTCGGGTTTGCGTCTGTATCGTAATTTTGTAGACTGGAATCCTTAACCCAACCGTGTGACAGGTTCACACGCACAATGCGTATGAAATCTTGTCACTTTTGATCACAAAAAAGACATGCTGCTGATCCCTGCAATTGACCTTAAAGACGGTCGCTGTGTAAGACTCCGCCAAGGTGATATGGAGGATGCAACCGTATTCTCCGAAGACCCTGCCGCAATGGCAACGCATTGGTACGACCTCGGTGCGCGCCGATTGCACCTCGTCGATCTGAATGGTGCCGTTGCCGGCAAACCAAAAAACGAAGCGGTTATCAAAGCCATCGTTAACTCGGTGGGGTCAGAAATGCCGGTACAAATCGGGGGTGGAATTCGCGACCTCGACACGATTGAGCGCTATCTTGATTTTGGCATCTCTTACGTGATTATCGGTACGGCTGCAGTGAAGAACCCTGGGTTCTTGCACGATGCCTGCGGCGCATTTCCTGGCAGCATCATTGTTGGACTAGACGCCAAAGATGGCAAAGTTGCAACAGACGGCTGGAGCAAACTCACAAAACATGACGTCACCGATTTAGCCAAGAAGTTTGAAGACTATGGCTGCGAAGCAATTATCTATACCGACATTGGGCGAGATGGCATGCTCAGCGGCGTCAATATCGAAGCGACCGTACGCCTCGCACAACATGTGCGTATTCCGGTCATCGCATCGGGTGGCGTGACCGACCTGCGCGATATCGACGCCTTGTGCGCGGTTGAAGAAGAAGGGATTGAAGGCGCGATCCTCGGTCGTAGCATTTATGAAGGTACGCTCGACTTCGAAGCGGCACAACAACGCGCTGACGAACTCTCACCATGACCATCTCTACGGCGCCGAGCGCGGTCAGCGGACTGACTCGTCGCATCATTCCCTGCTTAGATGTCACAGCAGGACGCGTCGTTAAAGGCGTAAATTTTGTTCAGCTCGTCGATGCGGGCGATCCCGTTGAGATCGCTCGTCGCTACAACGAGCAGGGCGCTGACGAACTCACTTTTTTGGATATCACTGCGACGAGCGATGGCCGAGATTTGATCTTACCCATTATTGAACAAGTCGCTTCGCAAGTGTTTATCCCACTGACAGTTGGCGGCGGAGTTAGGCAAGTCAGTGATGTCCAGCGCCTGCTCAACGCTGGTGCGGACAAGATCTCCATGAACAGTGCAGCCGTAGCGAATCCAGAGCTCGTGCGCGCGGCCTCGGATTATCACGGCTCTCAATGTATCGTCGTAGCAATTGATGCACGACGCGTCAAAGACGCCCCAACGCCAACCTGGGAAGTGTTCACTCACGGCGGTCGCAAGGGAACCGGTATTGATGCGGTCGCATGGGCGCGCAAAATGGCCGAGTACGGCGCCGGTGAAATACTACTGACCAGCATGGACCGCGACGGCACCAAATCAGGCTTCGATTTAGAGCTAACGCGTCGGGTGTCCGATGCTGTCGCAGTGCCCGTTATCGCCTCGGGCGGGGTCGGCACCCTACAACATCTTGCCGATGGGGTAACACTAGGCGGTGCGAGCGCTGTGCTGGCGGCGAGCATTTTTCACTACGGCGAATTCACCGTGCGAGAAGCCAAAGATTTCATGGCCTCGCGCGGAATTCCCGTTAGACTGGGCTGATATGTCAACCCAATCAAAAGATCCTGTGTCTCCCGCGTGGCTCGCCGAGGTGCATTTCGATGCACAAGGTTTAGTGCCGGCCATCGCACAGGACGCAGTCACTGGTCAGATTTTAATGGTCGCTTGGATGAACGCCGATTCGCTAGCCGAAACCGCCGAAACGGGACGGGCCGTATTTTGGTCGCGCTCGCGAAGCCGCTTATGGCGCAAAGGCGAGGAGTCTGGACATGTTCAACGCGTTCTAGAACTTCGTCTAGACTGTGATGCAGATGTCATCTTGCTAAAAGTTGAGCAACTGGGCGGGATCGCCTGTCATACGGGTCGTGCCAGCTGTTTTTATCAGCGACTGGACGTACAAGACGACGCTGCAGGTGGTAAGACTCTCAAATGGGTTACTGTTGATCCGATACTCAAAGACCCCGAACTAATCTACAAATGACGACAGACTCCCCCGAAGCCGTTCTCAAAAGACTCGCCGACTTACTAGAGACCCGTCTACCTAGTCGTGGCGGCGATCCTTCGACCTCCTACGTCGCGAAGCTATTTTCAAAAGGACCCGAGGCGGCTCTCAAAAAAATCGGCGAAGAGGCAACCGAGCTCGTGATGGCAGCGAAAGATAAGCAAGAAGATAGAATCGTGGCAGAAATGGCCGATTTATGGTTTCATTGTTTGGTTGTACTCACGGAGAACGGTTTGCGACCCGAGCAGGTCACAGCCGAACTAGCGCGTCGCGAGGGTCTGTCTGGACTTGCCGAAAAGGCGAGTCGAACAGCAAAATAGTCCCGTTCAGCGGAATTTGTCATCAAAACACTCGGTAACACAACGTATCATGAGCGGACAGTGCATTTTTTGTAAGATCGTAGCCGGAACTATCCCAGCGAAAATTGTTTACCAGGATGAGGATTGTGTGGTTTTTCATGACATTAACCCAGCCGCACCTGTACATTTGCTAATGGTTCCTCGTAAGCATGTCGTATCAATGCAAGATATTCTGCCCGAAGATGCCCTTTGGTTAGGTAGAATGCTGGCTAAGGTTCCCCAGATCGCCATTGCAAATGGCTGTAATCCAGGGCCTGCAGGAGGCTTTCGGCTAACAACTAACTCGGGCGTTGAGGGTGGTCAAGAAGTCCCTCACCTACATTTTCATATTTTGGGTGGCAAGCGTCCTTGGATGGGACAAAAAGCCACCGCAGCCTAATTCGGAGAGTCATTATGGGTAGTTTTAGCATCTGGCACTGGTT
>JACCDO012229500.1_pt1 | contig 30153 bp, 16 predicted proteins | sample 7446101 | NCBI WGS metagenome assembly JACCDO01 (sample SAMN15323440, study PRJNA562643) | freshwater metagenome | isolation source: river surface water | place: USA:Blue River Watershed | collected 2017-08-16
TGTTAGGTCTGGGTCTACTAAATCAATAATCAATTGGGCATACACCGTTAGCATTAGTGAATTGGGCGATTTTGATTTTAGGCGTAGTAAAGGGCGATGGAGTTATCAGAAATCACCCGATGAACTCTTTTTTTTTGTTCTTCGCAATATTTTAGAGAAGAAAGGCATTCCCGGTAACTTAATATGCAAATCATTTATTTTTAAAGATATCATTTGAATTAAATTTTATGAATATTGGAAATAATATTAATTTTAATGTATGTATATGTATAAATCGCTGCAATGCTTCCATGCTTTTCTTCGATTAAATATAGTTTTACCTTTTGGATTTGATAAAGTATTCATAATAGGAGTAAAAATAGATTATTTCGCATGTAAAATGTAGGTATAATATATTCAATCTTACTTAACATTCAAAAATAGCCGATCGATTCTTTATTGATACTAAGAGTATATTGCCAATACATTGAGTTTTCGCCTTGTTACTGTTACACTGATTCTACCGGTACCAGGATTGGAACATAAAAGCTGCATTCCAGAACCAAATTTCCGCGCACGTACGGTATTTTTATTCAATTTTCTTTTTGAGTCCAGGGAGAGAGAGAAAGAGAGGACAAAAGGTCATCAGGGCTTTAGTGGACTGAACTTAATACTGCTCAAAATGTTTGGTGGCGGCTTTGACTTTGGGAATATGTTTCAGCCGCAATTTATGTACGGACAAAGAAATCCGCAATATGGCCAACAATCTAGTGCACACGCGAATACTGGTCCTCCACCAGTATCAAAACGTTTATTGAATTCTTTGCCAATAGTTACTGTAACTGCTGATGATTTGTTAGAAGAAACAAACAAAGAATGTGCTATCTGTCTAAATGAAATAAAATTAGGAATGAAGGCGTGTAAATTACCTTGTGGGCATTTATATGATAGAGAATGCTTAAAGGTGTGGCTTGAAAAGCATTGCACTTGTCCAGTGTGTCGTTTTGAACTTGAAACTGATGATGCGCAGTATGAATCGCAGAGAAAATGTCGAATGAAATCGAGAAAATTAAGATATCGATTAGATGAATTACAACACAAAAAAATAAGTGAACTAAGAGAAATTTCATCATCATTATCAGTGAATATTAGTGGTTGTATTGATAAAAATGAAATTATTGATTTATTAGTAAGATCTAACAAAATCGAAATAACTGAAGGTGCCCCAAATATAGAAATTGGGCACAGTGCATTTCATAAGAAAGGTGTTGGAGAGTTAAGACAGCTATTATTATCATTTGGTATATCAGATGAAGGGGCTATTGAAAAAAATGAATTAAGAGAGAGATTATTAAATTCAGGTCGAGTTACATTGACAAAAGATGAAGTAATTGATAATACAGCTGAAAGTAAATATGATAATATTACTAATAACGTAAAGAGTGATCAAAGAGTTACATTAGATGAGAATATTACAATCGAACAGCTTTTTACATTAGATGTGCGGGATCTGAAGTTATTATCATCAACTCTAAATGTAAAAATTACAAATTGTGTAGATAAACGAGACATAATTGATAATATTCTAGCAAGTGGCAAAATTCGAAGCCCATCAAAAAGTAATGAACTTAATAACGTAAGCTCACACCAATCTACGTCATCATATCCTACGTTATCAACGACTGAAATTAAAGATAGTCATATAAATTGCGATGATAGGATAACAATTAATTTATCTGAATTAAATATGATGAACATTAGAGAGTTAAAGTTTTTAGCAGAGCAGTGTAATGTTAATTCAACAGGTTGTGTTGAAAGATCGGAGATTGTGTTTAGAATTCGTGACAGTGGTAAAATTGTTGTTTTAAATGATGTCGATAAAACATATTAATAATTGAAATACTTGTACATAAAATATCAATACAATTTGTACATTTTAACTTTTAATTCGTTTTTTATTTATATGTAATACACCTGATTTAGTTCTCACATCTAAATTCGGTTGCTTCGAAACATTATTTTTTTTAATTTTTTTACTTTGTTCTAGTAAGTCTTTACTTAAGACAACACCCGATTCTTTAGCTTGCTCTTGCATTTTTTTAATCTTTTTCTCTCTACCTTTAATAATTCCCATTTTCATTTTAAATGGCATTTTTTGTTGTTTTACTGGTGCAGCACCTAATTTAGTTAATTTATCTTCTTTAAATTTCTTTTTGTTCATACCAACATATTGAGTCGACGCTAACTCTTTAATTGAATTAAATATATTGCTAAATTCTTTACGCTCAGCAGTTTTTTCTTGTAACCGATTTTTAAATTTATTATCATTTCTTTGTACACTAGCTTCATTTCTATTATTCGGTTTAAACGTTTTGTTTATCTTTGTTGGTACTGAAACCTCTGGACACACAAACTTTTTTACTGCCGCCATGCCAATATGAGACAATATCAATAAAAGTATGAGTTTGCACTCGACCAAATTCTATTTGGAGGTGACGAAACAAATACCCACGGAATGGAAATCGCCATTGCGATTCGCCAATTTTGGTGGTACCGGTTAAATTAATACGGTACCAAATAATACCTCCACATAAACCAGAAACGCTTTCAATTTAAGTTTGCTAGACTGGATATATTAGCACCAAATCGCCCTAGCAAACGACACTGATGTATTCATAAAATATATTTGATCGTGTACCGTAAGTCAGCACATTACTGCTCGTATCAATTCATTACAGGATTTATGAGAGCGCAATACAATTACTGATACTGCTGTTTTTTATAGCACAAATAAAACAATATCAAATATGTCAGATTCTTTCTTGTTGAGCTTTTTATTAGTTACTTATTAGTTACAAAAGAATTTCTTAAAAGTTTTTGCGGTCTTATGCCAAGCTTAGAGTATATTGCCAATACATTGAGTTTTCGTCTTGATTGTGTATTAAACAGTTCTAACACTTTTTTCCGTTTGAATTACCGGTACGTAAGAAATTCTTAGAAAACTGCTCGCAGTGCTCTCGGAGCAGTCTGCTCCTGCGAAAGACAAACAAACTAAGGTAAGACTTAAACTTGGAATTCATGAAGTCTTCATCACTACATGAAAATTTTTGCTTTTGAAAAATCTTATGATGTATACATCTCTTGATTGATATTTTCTCAATAATGAAGTCTAAAAAGTTGAAATTGCCAAAGGAGTCACACAATATATTTCATCAAAAAAGCACTTCGTTACAACAAGAGTATGCATTGGTGGACCTTACAGTAAAAAGAGAAGTAGCCGTTGAGCAATTAAGTAAACTAATATTTGATGTTAATAACAAATTTCGAGAAAATGATGATGACTGTATACTAGAAACGTTTATATTGTTTAATAAATTGAGAAACTGTACTTTTGATTTAATTGAAGGTGTATTAAAATGGCAACAAGGTTTTACGCAATCAATAAGACCTCAGTTATGTGAAATCGATTATCTTGTTAAAATGATTGATAAAATTGAATTTGTTTCGTCTACAGCGCTAAGGAGGTTGTATAACTTTCAATTTAGATTAGGTAATATTTTTTTATTACCATTTATAAATCCGAGAAAAATTGAACCACATATAATAAACAAAAGGTTAGCTCGACAAGTTGTTAATTTTGCGTTTCCATCCGAAGAAAGATTAGTTAAAAATTACCAAATTTTAATAAATTCGTTACCTCCCGCAGTTTTTAAAAAAATATTACCATTAGATAGTTGGTTAGAGAATAAATGGCAGCCACAAGTATATCTTAAACCTGATACACCACCGGCTCAAGTTATAGAAAGTAACATTGAAAATAATCCTGGTCATGAAAATAATAATACCAGTATGGAAGCTCAGAATCAAGCGAAAGCTGCAACGAATCGACGGGCTAGTAATGTAATGTCACCTGCGATGAATCGACGGGCTAGTAATGTAATGTCGCCTGCGATGAATCGACGGGCTAGTAATGTAATGTCACCTGCAACAGATCGACGAGCAAGTAATGTAATGTCACCTGCGACGAATCGACGGGCTAGTAATGCGATGTCACCTGCGACGAACCGACTCGTAAAAGATACTAATGATACTAAATCCGAACAATTGAATACTACTAGTAATTCGGCCACTGTTACATCCACTTTAATTGATAGTGTACTAGTTGAAAAGGCTTTGTCTAAGAAAACAATCAAAGACGAGGAATTAAATATATTCGAAGCAAAATGTAAAAGTTTTTCGAAGCATATTACTTTATTTGCTAATAATTTTTATGACCTAAACGATACCTTAGAATCAAATACATTAACTTCCGCAACCATTCATAGTACTGCATCAAATCGCCCCAAGTCTAAAGAAAACCCACATTCAAAAGGTTCTGATAGAAGTAATATTAATACTCCATTGGAATCTAAAGACCTATTAGATGTATTTGATAAAATGAATATTAACGATTTTGTGCCGAATACGTACGTTAAACAAGATTTAACTAGTAAAACTAGAGTTGTTAAAGAGGATTGGAACTCTTTTTCTATTGAAGAAAAAGCGATGAAAATGTCTATTAAAACAAATAAATTAGCAGCACTTGGTCGTGCTTTTGCCGCAAATTCAGTCACAATATGAAATTTTTGTAATTTTTTGTAAATTTATTTATAACAATTTGTACAGATAAAAAATAATTATTTTTGTAAGTCGTCCATGAAATCACATATTAAATTCATACCATTCGCAACGTTGTCAATGGAATTAGCCAAGGAAACTCGGCAAAATGATTCAAGTATACCTTTGGTTAAAGGATTTGAACTATTATCAGTATTAAACGCTGTACCAGGTGCTATAGCTACACCCTTACTATCTAATAATGACAAAGCAAATTCTAAACTAGAAATATTAAATTTTGGTGGAATAAATATCGGGAAATAAAATGCTCCAGCAGGGATATATGTAGCTGGATAATTTCGTTTGGTCAATATATCTACAGCTTTATCACGTCGTTGCTTGTATGCAGCCGTCATATCAACAATACACTCTTTTTTTAAGTCTTGAATAGCCGCTAATGCGCCATATTGAGAAAAAGATGTCCCACAAGAAACAATTGGTTCTTGTAATTTTGTTATTACTGATATTACATCCTTATTTGCACGTACCCATCCAACTCGAAAGCCAGTAGATGAGTATGCTTTACTTATGCCACTGACAATCGCAATATTAGACGAATTAATATCTTTATTTTCATAATTTGCGGCACTTGTAAAATGACTATCAAATATAATATCACTGTAAATTTCATCTGAAATAACAAAAATATTATTTTCATTAGCTAATTGAATTATTTCTTTCATTAGCTTCGTTGGATAAATAGCCCCTGTAGGATTATTAGGATTGTTAATAACAATTATCTTTGTTCTATTTGTAATTAATTTTTTAATTTCATCAATTTGTGGTAAAAAGTTTTTTGTAGGATGACAATAATAAGGCACTGCTTTACCATTGTGAAGTAATACCGCCTGGTAATAATTCGGAAATCCAGGCAATGGCAATAAAACTTCATCGTTGGGATTAATTAATGCTACAAATAATGAATACATTGCAAGCATACTACCTGTTGTAACACATATATTTTCACTACTGCTGGGAAAATTACGTTTTGAATAATAATTTGCTATCTCTAGTTTTAACTCTGGTATACCATCATTTGGGACATATTGCGTCTTATTGTTATTGATTGCTTCTATTGTTGCATTTTTAATATGTTTAGGAGTTTCAAAATTTGGTTGTCCAACCTCTAAGTGAATAATGCTTCTATTATTCTTTTCCAACATCGATGCTTTCACCATAATGTCTCGAATGCCACTAGCAGGGAGACTTTTTGGTATTGTCGCCAACCATTTAGACATGTTTATACAGGGATAGTGGTACCTAGAGGCACGGGTTGGTAAAGCAATTTGGTTTATGAAGGCTCGTAATGAAGCCAAGAAATTTTGGAGAAAATTTTAAAATTCCAAAACATACTCCAGGACATACCCCAAATATGGGCGAAATAGAGAGATACCAATCAAATTAGTTAAAATAACTGGGTTTACACTTGAAAGTGTGTGGCTATTATTTATTTATCACCACGTTTCTGATAATTATTTCGTAAAACACTGTCAGTGGCGTCGACTGGTAAATCATGAGAAAGTTGATGCAACGTAACCAATTGAAAAAATGAAACTTTTTCCAGCAATTATTTCTCCTTTTCTCGAAAGGACAATTTTCCATGCGGCCCCTTTTGACATGATCAATGGGATTCCAATCGTCCAAAAAAGTATAAAAGGATGGCAGCAGATAGGTTTTCTATAAATAAAAGTTTTGAGCATATTCAAAGTAAATGGGTTGGTACTGGGCATTCAGATATGAGTAAATTTGAATGGGCGACAAACCAGCACCGTGACAGTTGTGCATCACATATTGGACATAGTGATATGATGGCGTATTTTGCGGTAGCACAAAACGATTCAATCGGACGAGTTAGATATCAACTTCTTGAGAAAATGGTACTCCCATGTGGATTACCTCCACCTAAAAAAGATATTAATGAAAATAAAATGGCAAAGTTAGAAAAGTAATTACAACTACGGTAATTGTGACTAGTATATAATGTGCATTTGTGTTATAATTAATATATTTTCACGATTAATAATATTTATAATTATACAAAAGCTAAAATCCTATCTGTGGATATAAGTACCCTAAAACAGCACCAGTAAGTGATGTATTTTTTAAATGCATATTTTTTCTATGATTATTCAAATCAATATTATAATGTGATTTGTACACAGCTTCTTGTGCCAAAACCGCTTTCCATATAACATCAGTCTTTGCATTTTCACTTCTTCCTTCAATACCTTGTATATGTGTAATACTTATACTACTTATTATACCCATTTTATGACCATAAACTTTTGACTTGGCATAATTATCATACCAGAAATCATAGCCCCAACCGTAAGGATTGACATCAGGGTATAATAATTCCCATAATGCGTTATACGCAGGAATAGTCATAATACAAGCAAAAAATTCGATAAAGGATGTAACATACCCTTCAGTCCCTTTAATTGGTTCTGCTTGCATGATTAATCTAAATTGTTGCCCGCCTCCTTTATTAGCATTAATTATACGGGCGGATGCTACTGTTAGACTATTAATCGTCATAATGTTCATCATTTTTGATAAATCAAAATGATTATAATCTAATTTACAATCATCTAATAAAATAAAGACATATTCATATTCGTTTTTCAACCAAAATGGTTGTGCTAAATATAAATTCTGTGTTATTCTACCTTTAGGATTTTCTATAATTTCACAATATGTTCGAATGTATTCAATATCAGCCTTTTTGTTCCAAAAGGTCAAGTCATCATGTGATGCATATATATAAACGACACAATCCCATTTAAAATGATTTCTATCTTCATTTATGTCAACGTTTACTTCTGTTGATTTAAGCGCTAAATGATTACCTCTCTTTAACACTTCTATATTATTTTTAACTATGTCAATCCGATCTTCACGACCTAATCCAGGTATAATAATGATTCCTTTTTTCTTATTTTTCATTCTTCGCCTTGCTCTCTTTCCCCCATGACGATTATTTACAAAAACTTTATCTTCGCCAATATCAGAAGATGTGATTCTTATGAGTAAAAATGACAGTATCAAAACTGAAATAAATATCATTTTCAACAACGAAATCCAAATGTTATCAATTCCAATATAAATGCTTCAAACAGTCCTATAATTACTGAAATGCAATTTCATTCAACTTAATACCAATAAAACCGATGAAATTTCTATCTTATTGAGTTCAATTGGTAGATTTTTAATATTTTCCGACCAAAAAATTTCTTCGATACACCGGTACGAAAGGCATTCTATAAATTATATAGACCGTAAATTAAAATCGTAGGATAAGTATTATCCCGTAGTATTCTCACCTTGTATGTAAGCAACGTTTGGAATGTTATCATAGCCTTAAAGTTGCTTATGTCAAAGCACTTTGAGTACCGGCATGAAATTTTTATAAAATTTTATAGGTACCATTTTATGCACGCATGCAAGTTCTGCAAAATTTAATAACATCATAAATTTAAATTGGAACAAGCATTTTATCTACCAAGGCTTTCCTAAGTATAAACCGCGATTCTTTATATAAATGGCAATTAACTTTTTACCTATAACACTTTTTCTGACATTATTGACATCGTCAATTGGAATGAATATAATGCCCGCTAGTTTATCGTTTCGTGTTAAGAATACGATAATAAATCATATAAGTACAATATCTGCTGTAGGAATAGCAGCAACCATTTCTATACCAACTCCAGCACATGCTGTCGGTGAACAAGATTATATTGAAGCATTATCAACCATAATATCTGCCCAAGAAATAATAAAACCACTTAAAGAGTTTATTTTGAATCAAGGGTACGATAATGCTCGTACTAACATAAATTTTATATTAAATCAATTAAAATTTCAAAAAAAGATTGATATTTTAGTCCAAAATTCAATTGATTATGTTGATGATGTGGATGTTATAGATGAAGCGCAAGACGCAGGGACAAAGTTAACTAATACCTTAAGGGAACTTGATTCATTAGTGTACACAATAATATTTATACCAAGTGAAGATGGCAGTGTTACTCCAACACAAGAAAAATATCGTAAGCAATCATATGATGTATATGACAGATTATCAAATGAATTAGATAAATTATTACGACTTGGTGGTAATTCAAAAGAGTTTGAAAAAGCAAAAATATTAAGTCAATCAAATTTACAAACGTATCCTAAAGTTTTATTTACGAAAGTAACAAAAAAATCTGGAATATAAATAAATGTAAATCGTGTATTATAAATTAGTTACACTAAATGATTCTAACGGTATTGTGAGTTTATTTCCATTAGCTCTCATATCACTTATATTAATCAATGCATCGTTAATATCGAAATCAATTTTTTTAAATGACGACAATGAATATTCTTCAACAGTATTAGTATCCATCGCATTTTCATTCGTAAATTCATTGCGTTTAACAACTTTCGTATATACTGCATAACAAATACTAACAATAGCTGAATTGGTTCCAGTATCATAATGTACTATTTTCATGTTCTTATTCACGATACCATGTATAATTTCTATAAATAATCGTAAAACATTCCATATTTTAGCAAAGCTATCCAACGCGTCTCCCTTCATGAGACTATCTAGTGAAATTTGCACAAATTTTGAGAATATATGTTGGGAAAAGTGATGACATAAATAATGGAATAAATCATTTGAGACATTGTTTAGATTAAGACATATATTTTCGCATAATACCGAGCACTTTCTATCATGTAACCGATATAAATAGAATACTCCATTTGCAAGAATATGTTGATTATTCAAAATAGCTGCAACATTATCATCCGATATGTATTGACATTGGCTGTTGCTATATTGTTTATCGTTATTATAGTACATGATTGCTGAAATGTCTTTGGCACTCGACCATCTTAGTAATGTATGATACGTATCATTGACCTTAATAATTAAATTCTTGTCATTTATTTTGTCTTTTAATAAAATATTTGGAATGACATATTGCCCACTAATACCACGAATTATTTGATAGCAATGATAGATGCAATTTTGAATATCTTCATATATATTTACATTGTTTGTCAATGGAATTGTCATAATATTTTTTGTAACACCAATGTAGGATTTTTTTGTTGCATCATATTCCAACACAATACCATGAATTATCGCGCTGTAATCACTACTAGAAATATGTAGCGATATGTATAACCCTTCGCTTACTTCTAATGAAATATTATCCGGAGAATCCTTTACTGCATTTGTAGTTATTTTTTTCCGTTTAGTTTTTTGATTATCATTAATAATATCTTCAAATATGTTAGTATTATTCAATGAAAATTTCATGGATGTGATGCTGCTCGGAAGAAACATTTGAATGTTGTTATTGACAATATCATTAATGTAACTACAGCTTTTCCATATTTCCAGAGTAAACACCAATGATGGTACATTTGTTGTATTGGGAATAAATTTATCAAACAAATATTGCTTTTGTTTATGTACTGGATCACTTCCAACAGCATTTTTTACATAGCTAAACCAAAATTTTGTATGTAATAAATGTATTAAAGTTGGAAATGTTTGCAAAACTTTATACAATGCTTGGATCGAAGGTACTGATGAATTATATGAGACACGATTAGATATACCACACTCAAATTGTATATTTTTGACAATACTTTCACTTTCAATACTATTTATATCATTTAAAAATACGGTAAAATTTGAATTTTGCACTAAATTATTTATACTATTGCCTTCTTCTGCTAGAATATACCTACCATTTCTATTATCGATCATTATTTTAATTAGATTTCCTTTCAACGAAATGGTAACACAACTTGCTTCGGATATTAGATTTAAAATTTTAACATTATTTTTATCTATTTGATAATACTCCAGCGATAACAACAATCGCTCATACAATATATTCAATTTACTTGAAGCTAATATCACCAGCAAATGCTGTATTAATGTATTGTAATGCACTCCACCATCAGAATAATATTCTGCTATATTTTTGGAGACAAGTTTTTCTTCCATAACCTGTTGTAAATCATTAATTTTTCTGTCAGTAATGGTTAATAGTTCTTTATAAGTAACTTTATCAACTGTATCGGAGTCTTTTGTGGCCCATAGCTCAATTAATAATTCTTTACAACTAGGATGGCTATAAATAATTCTTACATTGTAGATATACTTCTCAGATATAATGCTTTTATGTAAGTATATAATACACAACGTTTCATTGCTATATCCTTCAGGCTTTTCTTTCCAAGCAACATCGTGATAATTTTTATATGATGTTTTACATAGATTTAATGATAATAAATATAAGTAACGGTGAACTATAGCTAATGACGCATGAATACATATCTTCTGATATTGACTAAGTTTAACTAATGATATATCTTGACTTACAGTAGCGTCATCACAACCACTACTTTTGGCAATAGAATCAAATTCCTTTGATACTAAAACATCATATACTTGTTTCTCAAATGAAGCGATATTTGGCGGAAGATTATTAAAAAATTCACTAGGATGATAACCTACCAAAATTTTAAATCCTACAACCCTCCATGGCGCTGATTCTTTCAAATAACTTAGTGTTAATGCTAGTTCATATAAATTATTTTGCCTTAGTATTAATAATCCATGTTCTATTGTATAATTACTAATTTCTGAAGGAATATTATCATATAATAATAATTTCGACCGTATATAGATATGAATGTTCTTAATTAATTCATCAGTGTTTGAATTGCTACTTGGCAATGGTTTTTTACCAAGGGTAAACATGTATTCGGGAAAATATGAGTAAGTACCTTTCGCTAATATATCTCTAGCTTTAGCAATCGGTAATTGTGGTATTCGTTTACTAAACAAATGGCTATGACTAAAATATAATATATCTTGGGACTCGTTCAAAGATGCCTCTAATCTAATTAATTCTTGCTCTAGTAAATTTATATTTTGGTAGTAATTGACACTATTTGGTACAACTTTAAACCATTTACATATACCATGTAATATAAGCAACTTTTTTCTTGATGCATAAAGAAAATGTTTAAGCCTTACATATCGTTCTAAAAGTTAAATATATTTTACAATTAATAACAGCATAATAAAAGAAAATAGAGAAAAATATTTGCAAACCTTCACATGATATTTTATCAAATATTTGCAACAATTCTATCAATTCGTGATAGATTGCGGCAGAAATTTTTTGGATAGCTTCGCCTAATGTTATTCGAGAACTCAGAATTACGCTCATTCTGTATTAATTTTATTTTATACACCCAAATACCTGTACAAAAGGGGCAATACCACATGGTATTGCGCTGCATTTTTTTGTGGTACCGGTACGTTAGATTAGAAGACCAAAGTACGAACGAAGTAATTACGTTTGTTTATTTTACAGATATAATGATAAGTACAATTTAATGCGAATTATTTTCTGCCGCTTCGAACAATTCTAACATTGACATTGCATCATTATTTGACATAAACTTTTCAATAGTCTTATTTTTTAACATTTTTGTAACAATTTTATACATTTTTTTAAATTGACGAATATTGTATTCGCATTCTCTTATGGGGTCTTCATTTCTAGGAAATGTGTCAAAATAAACATGTCCCTTGTAATTACCTTTAACTAACCAATAAATAAGTTCAAGCGACGATTTATAAGACAACGAACCAAATGCCAAACCATCCTCTGCACCAATTCTAGAGTATCCATCACCCAATTGTAAACCAAATAGGTTTCCCAATCTAATAACACTTGCTATTGATTGCGCTGGATTTTCTCCTGCCATTAAACAATGACCATAATCAATAGTCAAACCAAAATTTTTTCTATCTACTTGTTTCATCAATAATATCGCTGCGCCAGTAGATGGTACCGTAAAAAATCGAGTGTTTTCATCGGTAGGTTTATATTCCAATGATATTTTTAAATTAGGGTAAGAATCACAAACATCTTGAAATGCTGATACTATTTTATTCCACTGAGCATCATAATCAACTTGAAAAGGATAATCATACCCACAGTATGCGCTCCATACTACAACTTCCTTTGCATCCAGTTTTATAGCCCTATATGGAGATATGTATCAGGATAAACGTAGTCTAATGATTACAAATAGTAAGGTAGTATAAAATTAATACCAGTCACATGCGTCCTTCGTTAATTCAATGGCCTTCTGCCTTAGATCATTGTTAGGATTAGTAAATGCACCGGATTGAAATTCTTTAGGAAATCTTAGACAAATTGCCCCTGTTTTCAATTGTGCCTCGTTTAGAGCATTTTCAATTTTTTTTAATTCTATTGGATTAACTTTTGATTCTAAATGTTGTGGATAGTTAAAATCAACCAAATTTAATCCTTTGATCTTCCCTTGTCTCTTAATCAAACTTACAATGTCAGTATCACCGTCCCACAAATCTAACCTATCTTTCATAGAATTAAGGCGACTGGCAAAGAGATAAGGACAATCTTCATCACTATCTTTAACATAACCTCCTTTTAATTTATTTAATAACTTATGAACCTCATCAATACTAGTACATGCTGGCATTGCTCCAAGCTTTGTAATACTTATCGATGATGCAGCAGATGCGAATAACATAGACTCTTTTAATGTTTTTTTTTGCACGAAATATGCAACGCAAAAAGCCCCACGATAGTTGTCACCTGCACCTGTTGTATCAATAACTTTTTCAACTTGAATAGGTTCTTGTTCAATTATATCGTTATCGCTTGTTATCAAAACAGATCCATTATCACCAAGCGTAACTAGCACATTTTTCGCACCTTTTGACTGCAAGTATTTGGCGGCTTTTATAACATCACTCTTATTTTCTATTTCAAACCCAGTTAATCGCTTCAGTTCACTTAGATTTGGAGAAATAAAATCACAACTTGATAGGTGCTGTTCATAATCACTGAGATTAATATCAGCTCCACCTAAATCTTGAAATACTGGTATGCCCAGTTCAATTGCCTTTTTTGCTATAATAACATTTATTTCATGTGGTATTTCATTCTGAAGCATTACAACTTCTATAGATTTGGGGTTATTAAATAATTTTGTTACATCAAAATTTTGAGAATTCCAAGCTCCATTTGCACCAGGATTGACTACACAGCTGACATCTCCATCTTCGTGAAGAAAAACAAGTCCTAATCCTGAAGGATATTTGACAAAATTACACATACTTGTGTCAACAGAATTATCTTCTAGCATTTGTTGAAGATATTTTTGATTTGAATCATCACCAAAATTAGTCATAAATTTTGCTTTTGCTCCCAACCTCGATACTGATACTGCTTGATTAGCACCCTTCCCCCCTGCAATGACTCGACCCATTTGAGAATCACCAAACTTTGCAACCACAGTCTCTCCTTTAACCGGTAATCTATTTAATGGAATTATTATGTCTGCATTAATTGATCCAATAATCAATACATCACAGAATACATGTGATGTTAATAAAAATACAATTAAAATAATTGTTTTAATCGATTGCACTGTAACCATCATAGCGTCTTCAGAAATAATGCTGGAGAATGTCAAGTATAGTGATTTATAGGTCACAGTGCGCAAGGCAAGTCGGGAAATCGTGAAAGTTGCAACGTTCAACCTCCGACCTACTATTCCTAAGTCTGAGTAAAACCTTTACACCTCTGAGACGTCTATTAAATGGTATTTCGAACTATCCAAAATAAAAAATGTATTTTATGGTAATTTTCCACACCCCATTAACGATTATCACCATGACTCTTTACACTAGTCTAGTTGTTTGTAGACATAACTTCCATTTATTATAAGCCTTTACTTTGTTTGAAATAATGAGTTGCTTCCATTCAATCCATATAATCTGGATATACACGTCTGCCGGTATGTGCCAAGTCAGCAACTTGCCAACTTGAAAGCTAGTGCGCATACCAAAGGTACCTAAGGAAAAGCCATCTGTCACACACACGGGTACCAGACAGTGATAGCTTAGCGGCGACAAGCAGAATAAATTGCAGAGATAACACGCCGATCGGAAGAATAAATGATCTTTATATGCATTATAATGTTCGCGCTATTATCCAAATCGTTTTCGTATCATCAACAACGTCTGCATAATTTATTTCACAGCGGTGGAATAAGGCGTAATTTATCCGTTCAAAGTAGCGTTAAAGACTTTGAAATGCTTCCTAAATTTGCCAACATTAAAATTGATTCTATGAAAGAAACAATACTTTCTGAATTAGAAACACTAAATAAAAATTTTAAAGCATATGAATTAGTACTCTCAAATCCTGTTTCTCTTGGGAATGCTTGGGGCACAAAAAGAATCGAGTATGATTATGAAATGGTTATTGAAGAATTAGAGAAAATACAAGCGCCTTTATCATTTAGTTGGGGTTTAGTCGGTCATCTTATGGGTGTAAAAAATTCATTAGAATTAAGATCTGTGCACGATGAATTACAACCTCAAATTATTGATTGTTTCCAAAAAATCGGTCAATCAAAACCATTATATGATGCATTAAATGCGCTAAAGAATCGTGCAAGTATATGGCGTAATTTATCTTCTGTTCAACAACGAATTGTAGACCAGAATATTAAACAAATGAAAGACAGTGGTATTGGATTGGAAGCGGAGAAACAAATTTTATTCAATAATTTGTCATCAGAATTAGCTGAATTAAGTACTAAATTTGGAAATAATATACTTGATAGTACGAAAGCATATAAATTATTGATAACGAATAAAGATGAAGTTGATGGTTTACCAACTTCTGCATTAGCATTAGCATCACAAGCAGCAAATCAATTGAGTGATTCTATAGCTAGCACTCCAGAAAACGGTCCATGGCTATTAACATTAGATATGCCTTCATATTTACCTGCTATGCAACATTTAAAAAATAGAGATATTCGTGAAAAATTGTATAAAGCATATGTTACCCGGGCATCGGAATTTGCACAAATTACTGTAGTAAAAGATGGTGTTATCACTGGATATGAAACAACCGATAAATATGATAATACTCCAATAATTAATAAGATTTTATTGATTAAAAAGCAATTAGCCAATTTGTTAGGACATCAAAACCATGCAGAAAGATCGTTATCTAAAAAAATGGCAAAAAGTATTGACAGTGTAATGGAACTAACAAATATGTTGCATGAAAAATCTTATCCAGCAGCGCTTAGAGAATTAAAAGAAGTTGAAGATTTTGCTAAATCAACAGGCTTTAAAGAAAGCAATTTGGCATTATGGGATGTTCCATATTATTCAGAACGTTTAAGGGAGAAATTATATCAATATAGTGATGAAGAAATTAGACCATATTTTCGTTTTGATGTAGTCTTACAAGGACTTTTTGATTTGAGCAAGCGCTTATTTGGTGTAACAATAACAGAAGCAACCGCAGAAGACAACGTTGAGGTATGGAATGAGCATGTGAAATTATATAAAATCTATGATGATAATAATAATAATGAACACATAGCTAGCTTTTTTGTGGACCCATTTTCTCGCCCAGCAGAGAAAAAAGGCGGTGCCTGGATGGATATTTGCCTAGGTCGCTCGTCAGTATTAAACAGAAAACCCGTCGCATATTTAATCTGTAATGGTTCACCTCCTGTTAATGGGGTCTCATTGATGTCATTTCGAGAAGTTGAGACTCTTTATCATGAATGGGGTCATACAGCACAGCATTGCTTAACTAAAATAGACGCATCGGAGGCTGCTGGTATCAATATGATTGAGTGGGATGCCGTAGAGTTACCTTCACAAATGTTAGAAAATTGGTGTTATGACAAGAAAACATTATACGGTTTTGCAAATCATTATGAGACAGGTGAAAAATTACCTCTGGAGTACTACAATAAAATTAAAGCCGCTAAAAATTTTCAAAGTGGCATGCAAATGATTCGACAATTATTTTTTTCTACAATGGATTTAACTTTATATTCGTCTTATGATCCAAGTAAAGGTAGTATTTACGATGTACAACATGAATTGGCCAAGAAATATACGGTAATTCCGCCATTACCAACGGATAGATTTCTATGCTCTTTTGGTCATATTTTTGCTGGTGGATATAGCTCTGGTTATTATAGCTATAAATGGGCGGAAGTTATGTCAAGTGATGCATTTAGTGCGTTTGAAGAAGTTGGTCTAGAAAACGAAGCTGAAGTAGTTAAGACTGGATTGAGATTTAGAGACACAATTTTGTCCCTCGGTGGTTCCAAACCCGCTATTGAAGTATTTACATTATTTAGAGGCAGACCTCCTAAGCCTGATGCTTTATTAGAACATTCGGGATTACTATCATCAGTGTAGAATTATAATTTTCGTATGAATAATTAATTAAAATTTAGTAATAAAATTAAACTTCAATGGATTCTGAAGCTAATTCAGCTTCAAGTTGCTTTGCTTTAAGCAATTCTTCCTTTTTTCTATTTTCTACTGCATCAAGTGCTATGTTTTTACTACTTTCAACATCGAATGACTTCAGTTTTTCGATACGATTAGCTAAATTTACAGCATTTAGTGACGAGTTTACGACACCTTCTGATAAGCCAGCAAGAAGTATTTGATCTGGTATTTCTGGGCCACTCATACGACCGGTTAAAGCTAATCTGACAGGATGAAATAATGCTTTACCTTTCAATTCTAAAGATTTACCTAAATCTTTCATGTAGGTTTTCCATAAGTCCGCAATATTTTCCTCATTTCCCCGAGGCATTTTATTACTTTCATAGTCACTAATTAATGTATTTATAATTTTTTTAAATCCTTCTGCATTTTCTAATACCTCTAATACATGTGGATCAGAAGTTATTGTTTGTTCTAAATTATACTGTAGACAATTTGTTATAATATGTTGTGCATCTCTCAATAATTCCATATCACGTTGCGCAATTTTTGATGCTAAAGTTAAAAAATTTTCCGCATTTGGGTGGTTACTATCACTTATATGAGCTTTTAAAATATTGATAACTTTACTTTGAAGTTCAACGGGAGGTAAAGCTCTTAAATGCTGTCCATTAATCCATTTTAATTTATTCATATCAAACATAGCAGGATTTTTTATTATACGATTAACATCAAAAGCATCAATTAATTCTTGCGGCGAATATATTTCCTTAGCAGTGCCATCATTCCAACCTAAATTAGCCAAATAATTTATCATAGCTTCGGGTAAAAATCCTTGTTCACTAAATTGCTTTACACTAGTTGCGCCATGTCTCTTTGATAATTTAGAACGATCCGAACCTAAAATTAATGAACAATGCGCATATGTAGGTGGTTTATAACCTAGTGCTTCCAATATTAACATTTGTCTCAAAGTATTAGTTAAGTGCTCCTCAGCTCTAATAACATGAGTAATCTGCATATTTGCATCATCTACTGCAACACAATAATTATACACAGGCATGCCATTGGAGCGTAAAATAATAAAGTCCCCAAGTGACGCACCAGCATCCCATGTGACTCTTCCACGAACAATGTCGTCAATAAACACAACTTTACCATCAGGAACACGAAATCTAACTGTATATGGTTCACCAGCATCTATTTTTTTTTGAACTTCAACAGGATCAGCATCTCTCCATGTTCCATCATATTTAGCATCAATACCTTTAGCTTCTGCTTCTTCCCTTTTTTTATCTAATTCTTCTTCTGTACAAAAACAACGATATGCTTTACCATCAGCAATTAATTTTTCAGCATACTTTTTATATATATCTTTTCTTTCAGATTGTCTATATGGTCCATATGGTCCACCAATTTCTGGACCTTCATCCCAGTTTAAATTCATCCATTTTAAATCATTTAATATGGAAGTTTCAGATTCTCTAGTTGATCTTGCTTCATCTGTATCTTCAACACGAATTAAGAATTTCCCTTTAGTCTTTTTAGCTAATAACCAGTTGAATAATGCAGTTCTAGCACCACCAACATGTAGCGATCCAGTAGGAGATGGTGCAAATCTTACTCTTACAGGAGAATTAATTGTTACACTATTCATATTTAAATTATTATTTCGCCCACGATATTTTTTTGAAGCAAATGTTTTAACAATAATTTTATTAACATTATTACTTAATTGATAAGATCTGACAAATCCAATCATATTTAATACCACCCCAAGAACAAGAAGTGCGAGCAACAACCTCATTTGTTGGTTGACGTGTTAATTGACGTCCTCATTGACTTTTTTTAGCGATTTGTTAACCCTATCTGCGTCATTCTATTATTAAAAAGATTTTTAGTCATCTTTACATACGAATAGATTGGCATGAATAATACAAGGATTTAATTTAGTAATTGATTTAATATTTTATTACAATTTAAAAAAAATTATCAAATATTTTTTATGTATGATATCAATAGCAAAGAGAGTCCCATAAAATTACTATTTCGAATGCTTTTGAATACCTCTATACACTTCTTGTTTCAAATGATGTTTTTTTTGGTACCAGCCATCCAACCCCACCTTCGACTTTTTTTGAATTTTGACGAATGAGCAATTATTTCGGGGACGCTTTGAAAAAAGTCCCATTTTTGAAAACGGAGTAATTATTTTGCACAGACTGGTCGTTGCTTGTGTATTGGGATAGAATAATGCTTACCGAAACTGGTCGTGTTGCTAGAAAAACACGATTTAGTGGTGATTTTAAAAAGTATGATCTTGACATCGTGAGTGATGACAGTGGTGGTGATGATGAGGAAGAAAGAAAGCAGAGAAAAAAGAAGACAATGCTCGCCAATCGTAAAACAAAAGAATGTCCAGGTTGTGGCGCTATGGTTTCTAATTCGGTTAAAGAATGTGGTAGTTGTGACTATAAATTTACATCAAAAGCATTATTAATGGCGACAAGTGGTATTACAAATGCCGACGAGAGTTCTGCTATTCGAGATAGATTTTTATTTGAACCTGAAAGAGAAGAGGATGGATCTTTGGTGATAGAAAGAATTTTAGGTCGTCGTTATCGTGGTGAAAATTCGAAAAAAGCCAGTTCATTATTTTCCAATGCTACCGCTCAAGAGAGTAAACATGAATATGAATACCTTGTTAAATACAGATCTTTATCTTATTTACATGTTCAATGGCTTAATGCTAACGAGATTGACGCAATGAATGATAAAAGTAAAAAAGTACTCCAAAGATATTTAAATAAATTAGATAGAGGAGAGCAAGTTGATGAAGATGGTGAAATTGATCCATCCTATTTGGAAGTTGAAAAAATTTTAGATGTCAGAGAGCAAGAAGTTATGGAAGTTCAAGATACTGGCGAGCCACCAGCTAATGTTTTAAATTTTGGCATGGTCAATAACAATGCCCCTAATACTGTACACATGGCTTCCTTAGCATCAAATATTAGTTTAAATAGTGCTGATATAGATCTAGCAGTTGCAGAATCGGAAGCAGCTGCAGAAAACGACGTCGGGGGCACTCGCTATTCTAAAAGGGTTCTTTCAACAGAGTCACTTGAGACCACAGTGAAAACAGCATCACAGCGATTTAAACATGTTGAGCGCTGTCGCAAAGTGTTAGAAAAAATTAGTGACGATCCTTATGCTCATGCATTCTATGATCCAGTTGACACCGATTTATTTCCTGATTATACAGAAATCGTTGCTCAACCAATGAGTTTGAGTGAAGTAGAAGAGAAATTAAATAATGGTGACTACAATAAATTTGGTTGTTATCGTGAATTTGCCAATGACATGCGATTAATATGGGCAAATTGTAAAAAATATAATTTATATAAGAGTCAAATATGGTATTCAGCGCATACTTTGAATATGTTATTCGAACGATTGTTCCAAGCTTGGGTTACTTCATTTCATCAATCGCCAATTGATTTTGATGAGCCTATTGGTAGACCCTGGGAATCTGCTTGTCGCTCATGTCTCAGAGAAGATAATGATGACAAAATTATATTGTGTGACCATTGTGATGCCGCACACCATATATACTGTTTAAGACCAATGTTACATGCTGTTCCTGATGGTAATTGGTATTGCCCACGTTGCACTAGTTGGTTTGAACGTCAGCAAGAAATGCATGGACAGATCCCTAAAATATATAGTGCAAGCACTGAAGATGAAGCTAGGTCTTATGTAGAAAAGGCAACTAATCGCGTCGTTGCTTCTGTGCTTAAGAAGAAATATTTGGTTAAATGGAGAGGGTTATCATACCATAACTGTACTTGGGAAACTGAAGTAGATATAAATGATGACATCAAAATAAAAGAATTTCATCTACTTAATGATACACCTCCAGATGAACCGCCTCTCACACAAGCTGAAATTGGTATTGAATTGAGTAAAGATCATCGTGCCCCAATTCTTCCGGCTAAAGATATGCCAAATCCAATCAAAGATTTGGACGCATCTATTTACGCTCAAATCCGTGCATTTCATTTTTTAAAATTTAATCGTAGACCTCCCGATGCATTATTGAATGAATGTGGAGCTCCTCTACATTCATTTGTCACAGGAAGTAGAACAGATATGTTGTTGCCAAATTTTTTACATGAGAACGCCGAGAAGTGCAAAATTGCTAATGCTAATTCGACTAAAAATGATAATGATAGTGCAAATCCTAGTCCTGTGAAGGCATCTACTGAAGTGGATCAAAAAATGGAGGTTGATGATAATAACGAAGCGTCAAATACTAAAAAACGTTTAGATAAGTCTCTCAAATGGTTTCATCCTATTCCGAAACTTCATGATATTGTATATAACGAGGTTGCCGATGTTTTGAGTAATGTCGTCTATAGTGTTGCAAGAGGGCTTAGACCTGATCCTTATCCTTCAAGACCGCGTTTACCCGATATGACTGCCGTTCCTGGTGAAATCGAAGTGTGTATTCCTAGAATACCTAACAAACCACTTAATTTACCTTTAGGTAATGGTAATGAATTTCCTTTTGTTATGCAACTTCCAACTGTTACCGTCGCTGATAATAAAGGTTATATTGAAAACTTCGCCATCAAATGTCTGCGTATCAGAACGGGCGATGTTTTGGTTGCAATCAATGGTTTATATGTGAAAAATTTATCATTTCAAAACGTCATTAAACTTCTTGAAAGTTGCACTGGTGCATATATTTATTTAAGATTTTATCGCTGTCCACCTGATCAATATGGTAAATTAGACGTTGAAGGAACAGGTCCTACTGACTACATCACCAATTATTTTGACCAAAAGTCAGAACCCTACTCATATAAACCATGTCTTCTTCGCTCACAATATTTCGGAGTATATCCAGTAATTGATAACACCACGGACCTAAGTACCATAAAAAACATAAAAAAATGGAGAGCCGAAGCTCAAGTTGTTGATGGAAAAGTCATTAATTTAGGCGAATATAATGATGAGATTAAAGCGGCACGTGCGTATGATAAATATATCAAATCTTTAAATGATGAAACTCGTAACTATAATTTTAATGACGATGGCACTATGACTAAAACAGGCCAAATATTACAAAAGATTGTATTGGAAGAATACGAACGAAATGAAGAAAAGCTTTTATCTTTGAATGAATCGTCTAATGTTATTGAATCTGTTCAAGATAAAGATACGACTGACATGGAAATAAGCGAGCCTCAGTTGTCATCTCCTGATAAAAATAACGTATTACCTGATGTATCGGATGATGAAAATTTTAATGATTATGATTCTCAAGATTTAGATTCTGAACTTGCCTCTTCTGAGCATGATAGTGAGCAAGAAGAGGAAGCAGGATCAGATGATGAATGGATTGATAGTGGTGATGATGATGAATGGAAACCAACTGCAGTTAAAGAAATCGAACAAGAATCAGATGGCCCATTAGGTAGATTATTGAGAGCAGTGAAGCAAACACCGTTACAACCACTTACGTCAGAATGGTCTAATCATATTTTAGAGTTAGGGTCGTCAGGTGGTGTCATCAAGAAAGTCCAGCAAGTTGATATGGCATCCAATGCAGTTATTCGCGTATGGGATAGTGTTAATGCTGCGGCAAGAGTTCTTAATATTCCAATCGAAGCTATTAATAAAGCATTGAAAGGACTGCAAGAAATGGCTGGTGGGTTCCGTTGGCGTTGGCAATATGTGAAAGTTAACTCATTGTTAAATGGTAACAATGAAGACGAAGACGTAGAAGACGAGAATAATAATAAAGATGATTCTTGGAAATCCAAGTTGTATAAAAAAAGTATAGAGTATAAAAATGGCGGAACGCTAAGAGACTATCAAGTTGAAGGATTAAATTGGTTACTTCGATGTTGGTATAGTAAAAGATCATCCATTCTTGCAGATGAAATGGGATTAGGCAAAACAATCCAAGTCATCACATTTTTGAATCATCTTTTTGAAGTCGATGAGATACGAGGTCCATTTCTTATTTGTGTTCCTTTATCCACATTAGAACATTGGCGGCGTGAAGCTGAAGGTTGGACGAACATGAATGTTTGTTTATATCATGATTCCGGTGGAGGCCACTCATCATCAGCATCGTACTCGAATATGCGTGATATTATACGTGAATATTTATGGTACTATAGTGGTCGTAGTAGAAGATTGTTGAAGTTTCATTTATTGATCACCACTTACGACGACTTAATCAAAGATTATGAGGAGTTAGCTGATATACCTTGGAGAGCTGTTGTTGTAGATGAAGCACAACGTATTCGTCAAATCAACAGTAAAATTGCTGATTGTATGCGCTCTGTTGTGACCAAAGGATTGAATGCTTATGGATATCAACATCGAATTTTGATGACTGGTACACCATTACAAAATAATACTGCTGAGTTATTCTCTCTATTGAATTTTATTGAACCAGCAAAATTTCCTGATGCCGAAAAATTCGCCGATCGTTTTGGAGATATCACAACTCAAGAACAAGTTGAGGCGTTACAAAGACGTATCGCACCTCATTTACTGCGAAGAGTAAAAGAAGATGTTGCGAAGGATATCCCCCCTAAAGAGGAAACTATAATTGACGTTGAATTAACAACAGTACAAAAGCAATATTATAGAGCAATATTCGAAAAAAATCATGCATTTTTAATGCAGTCCATGAAAGGAAATATGATGCCTAAATTGATGAATATTCAAATGGAGTTACGTAAATGTTGCAATCATCCATGGCTCATTCACGGTGTAGAACCCGCAGAAATGGAAAAACTAACAAGTAGAATGAGACATGAATCACAAGATTCATTTTCAAGGAAACGTGGTGTTACTAATGATGTAGTTATTAACAGGGACGAATTTGAACGACGTCGTATGATTGAGGGTATTATCCCAACCTCTGGTAAAATGGTGTTAGTAGATAAGTTATTACCTAAATTGAGAGAAGAAGGACATAAAGTTTTAATATTTTCTCAAATGGTTATAATGATCGATATTATTCAAGAATATTGCGAATTTCGTAAATATCCATGTGAAATATTACACGGTAGTGTCAGTGGTAACGATCGTCAAAAGTCTATTGATCGTTTCAATAAAGATCCTAATTCATTTGTATTTTTGTTGTCAACCAGAGCAGGAGGAGTTGGTATTAATTTAACGGCCGCAGATACAGTTATTATTTTTGATTCTGATTGGAATCCACAAAATGATGTGCAAGCAATGGCTAGATGTCATCGTATTGGTCAAACAAAAAATGTCACAATTTATCGTTTAATCACACGTAAGTCGTTTGAAGCCGAAATGTTTGAACGAGCATCTAAGAAATTAGGACTTGAACACGCTGTTTTAGGTTCACGCACATTTACTGATGAGGATTTTGATAATGCTAAGAAACAAGAAGAAAAAATGACGGCAAAAGAAATGGAGCAATTACTTCGCGAAGGTGCATATGCTGTACTTCTTGAAGACGATGAAGAAGTTAAAGCTTTTTGTGAACAGGATATTGAAGCGATTTTAGCACAACGAACTCATACAATTATCACCGAAGGTGGTGGTGATGACAAGAAAACGGAGTCTTGGTTGAACAAGAAAAAGAATAGTAAAACTCGAAAGAGTCTATTTACAGGCGATTCTTCTCTTGCTCATGCGGAAATCGACGTTAATGATCCTGATTTTTGGAAAAAAGTGTTACCTGATCTGGTAAGTTGATATACTTACGAATAGATGATTGCTAATGATGCCAAATAGAGACCTGAGACTCTGAATGTTTTGTGGATATTATTATCTATTTTGAAGCAATCGTCTATTTCAATTTCATTTAACTCGATCAAATTCTAATTTATTTTTATTTATTTAGGTAACTCCTGATATCATGATAGAGCGTTTAGAGAACGATCAATTGGACGATGAAGATGTTGTGAGTAAGTATATCAAAGATTTAGATCAAATGATGACTGGTATGATCGATTTAAATTCTAAGAACACTCTTCCAGAAAGAGAGAGATCATTATGTTTCAAATTATTATTAGATTTAACTACTCGTGATGACTTTTTCAGTATGGATGATAGATCCCAATTCCAAGATTGGTTGGTTCAAATTGAAGGTACTCGCGGTCGTCGTCGCCAACAAGAAGTTGTTGTTGCTCCTAAAAAGAAACGGAAGCCTGCTGCTCCTGCACCCCCACGTCGTCGTAAAAGTGTAAGTGCTGCATCGGGATCAGATGATGACGATGATGATGGTGGTGGCTCAGATGCCTCTGAAGCGTCGGATGCTACTGACGATCAACAACATGTAAGGAAAGAAAAGAAGGAAAGAAAACCCCGCAAATCACTAGGAATGGGAAGTCGTGGCGGTAAAGTTCGTCCTAACATGGGTGTTGGGCGTGGAAATGGTCGTAAAATAAATAAATTCAGAATTCTCGGATTACTAGATGAAAATGGCAATCCTAAAGAGGGCGCAGAGGAGGCATTAAAACTTGCAGAGGCAAGAGGTGAAATTCCAAAAAGTAAGTTTGGTCCAAAAAGAAGACGTACGAATGATGATTACGATGATGATTTTGTGGTGAACGATGATGAAGAAGATGCAGCTGTTGGTTCTGAGTGGAATGAACGCGATACCGAGAATAACAATGACAGCAGTAATGTACAAGACGGGAAATCTGACAAGGATCTTAGATTGGATCAAATAATACTACAAAAGAGTGCGGGAACTGCCGTAGAAAGTGGCAATGTAGATGAAGTTGGTAATATGGAGGAAGACGAATCGATCACTTTGTCTACAACATACATGGAAATTTAATTGAAATATTTTTATCATTATGTATATTATCTACAAATACAACAATACAATACGCTGAAATCTACCTTGTATTCTTAACGTACACCGTCGCCTCTAACCACAAATAATTTCCAGCAAAATTTGATATTTCGCATGAGTAAGTACCAGAATTAGATTTGGTGACATTATATATTAGTAACTTATCACTTTTTGAGATGTCATCATCAATAGGTATCCCATTTTTAAACCATTTGTAATACAACGGCGGTGATCCATCGGCGGCTATTTGCAGTACCAAATTAGCCCCTTGAACTAGTTCCTGATAACTTTGCTTGGTTCTTGACACTGGAGATGTGCTTATTTGTAAATATGTTTCTGCTACAACTAAGCCAGTATACTTACCAGTGACGACAATACATTGATATCTCCCTTGATCTGTGGGTCTCATTTTATTAATTGTAACGTATAGATGAGATTTTGACGGTTCTGTAATGTTAACACCATCCTTATACCATTGGAATGATGTTAAATTGGTATAACTATCACTGTTGTTACTACTATTTTCTAATTTATTTAACACTGAAATAAAATCTTTATCTCCGAATGTTATACTCTCTCCACTTTTGACCCAATGACTAATAACGTTGTTACTAATCTTAGTGCTGACACTATTCAGTTCGGTTACAATAACTGGGGGATTACACGACTGCACAATATTATTTATTTGAATTGATTCATTTGTAGAGCCTACACTATAATATGTATGATAGGAACAGATGATTGCAATAACAAAAGCAAGACCACATATCACTGTCGCAGTTAATACCAAATAAGATCGATTAATGGGTAGTGTGGATATACTATTTGCCTCGTAGTCACTACTATCACAACCATTTGCTTCGCTTTTAACTGCCTCAGGCAAACTATTGTAGGTGGAATTAACCTCCTCAATCCGTTCTTTCTGCTTTTTTTTAAATTTATTTTTTGCACGAGTGCGCGTGGTATTATTTATAACCGGCTGATCAAGTCTACTCATCGCTATATCTGTAGTATTATTAGAGTTTATATTGATAACTTCAGTGTCAGTTTGAGTTTGCACATTAGCTTGCTTATGGGCAATATCGTAACTGAAACTAAAGCTATTGTCGGTGACACCAGTTACCTTTGAAGTCTCACTGCTCGCCTCTATATCCTCAATTGCATCTTCATCTATGCAGCAAACGCTAGAATCGGATAAATAGCAGTCACTATAACCGGATGTTAGACCACCATCTGTATCGGAAAGAACTGAGATAGCTGATATTGGAGAGTGCGATCTCGATATTGAATTCTTTGTTTTTCGTCTGATTTCGGATTGGGATTGGGATGAAGTATGCGATATCGATGTTGGTAATGACATTATACTTAGTGCTTCAGTCAAAGACGTCCACATAGAATCAACACCGCATTCTAATACATTTGCATTTGATTTTTCAATATCATGACTGATATAATACCCATTTGTCGATAATGGATGGTCACAAAGATCAGATCTTACCGAATCATCTTGCATATATAACGCATGAGACGATGGAAAAAATACACGCAAAAACCAATTATCGAATTGCTTATTATTACCGCTACTGCCTGCTTTCAAATTATTCATCATAACTGGTATACCATAAGCACTTACTCCAACTGGAATATAAGTATTATTTGTATTATTGATATTTATTAGTGTAGATTCTAAATGCTGATATCCCAGTTTAAATGCGCGATCAATAATTGATAAATTATTGCTTGTAATCACAGCACTTAAATTATTCCGAACATCTAATGGATCTTGTATATTACAGCATTTTATTAATAGACCCCCTGTACCTAGGGTAACTGGCTCCAATTTAGATATAAACTGATTTAATAATGCTTCAAATTTATTTGCCGGATTATTAATTTTAGTTGCATTGATGCTATTGATAGGAATGAGGCCGTTCACTGTTAAGATAAATTCATCCCAAGCAAATGTAGAGAAAGTACACAAAAAACTACGTAAAACATCAAATGGATGATCTAAAATATCGTTCTTATTGAAGATATATAACACCATTACGCTTAATGCGTATGATGATAACATACCATTTTTTGATCCCATGACAGAGTATCCACAATATTTTCTAGATTCATTTAAACACCAGCACTTAACTAATAATAGGGACCTTTTAAAGAAGTTACTTTTGCCTATATACCTATCTACTTCTTCTAAAAATACAGCAGTGGCCACAGCACCTATTTGATTCACTGTTACGTCAATATGAACATTGTTCACTATGCAGTGAGCTAATGGTGTTCTTGCATTTATAAATTCTAAATTTCTTATTTTATTATTACTTTGATGCACAGACACATTGCAACTTGTTATTTCATGACAGATTGATGTAAAAATATCTAATGTAAGTTTCAAGACATTATTGTTATAATTATTTATATGATTCATATCCACATGGCTACTTCTTGTTTCTATTTCATTTCTTCCAAATGGAGAAAGAAACACAACCAAATCTATATCTGCTTCCGGTAAGTACGATCTTAATGTGTAACTTCCTGTTCCCACAACAAGCACATCTGAACCGTATTTTTTTTGAATGATTTGTGTTATAAATTCCGATATTTCTTTTCTTCTATTGTTTGATGCGTGAGATGGCAAGAAACTCGACAGAAGATTGTCGACTTCGCCAGTTATCATGATTCCCGACGGCTTATTTTGCGCCTGGGTTTGCGATCGTGAAGAATACCAACTTCTCGCTGAGTCTCCTAGTGTTGATATTTATATATAAGGAGCGTTTTGAATCGCCATCGTACCGGCGATATGCGACCTCCGGCCTTCAATATACTCGACACAAGTATAACTACACTTCAGAATAAACAACGTAAAGAACCTGACTCACAAAGGGTCTACCTGACTGCCACAAATTATGTAGTATAATTTTTTTCACATTTGTAATCTACAAACCAAGGTAAACAAGTTCTACCATATCGGTGGCTCTTAAGTGCTAATTTATAGTGCTGATTCTGTCACAGAATTTTAGTAATAAACAGTTTTTGATGTTTTTAGAGCATGTAGATCATAACTAAGAGGAAAATTATGCAAAAAATATAAGTTTATTATATCCATCATGTACAATTAAGGTATTTTTACTATACCAGATTTAAGGTTTGCAAACTTTTGTTCGTACGTTTTCTCATCCCTCTCATACCCAGTAGGTGTTTTTAAATTCTTCTCCAATGGTGCGCCTTTACCTTGTTGATACATTTCAAATATTACGTTTTTTGGTATCGACTTTGAATATGCTGCAGCAATAGCAGCATCAGCTACATCGGTTCGATCTATGTCACCAGCAACAGCATCGCCCTGATTTATTGTTACGTTCTCTTCGCCAGCACCCTCACCATCCATTAGTCCCCCAGGGCGTATGATTATATAAGAAATATCACTATTAGCGTTCGCATTATATGCTGCAATTAATCTACTTTCTCCTTGAAATTTCTGATCCATAATCCCACCAAATAAATTTGTAAATTTAAAGGCCAATGAGTTTGGGCGTGTGATTGCGCCCGATGATATAACGACTAGTTTTGGGACTTTAAATTTAATACTTTCGACTGCTGTATTATATAATCCATTATTATCAACAGATGCTGCATTACCACCATTTTTCGATGCACTTGCAGCAAATATAACAACATCTGAACCTTTAATTGCATCATCGAGAGATTCTGGTTTTGTTACATCACCTGTATAAGTTATAATATTGTCATCTAATGTAGTTTGCGAGCGATAAACTGGTCTCACATTTTTATGATCTTTCAATAGCTTATTTGTTATAATTTTCCCTGTTTTCCCACCTGCTCCAATAACTGTAATTACTTCATCTAGTGCATTTACATCAGTTGGTAATGTAACTGTACTTATACCAATTGATATTGACGCTATACCTAATACAATAGCTTTCTTCAAATTCTTTAACAAGAATGCATTTGCTGTGACACACAAGCAAACTAAAATAAGCAAATAAGTGTTTCTACCCATTTAAGTCGAAGGAAAAAACAAATTAATGTCAATAACTTTGCGAAAAGTTTGCCAAAATTTTGGTGAGTCACACCGGTACTTGTATGAACTTGAGCATCATGACTCATGATTCATCACAGTCATCCAAGCATGGCAATAGAGTCAGGTGATATGGTACTATTAGTTAAAATACAAAAGGTTACATAAGAAAATATAATAACAACAAATGAAAACAATATTTTATGCGTTGCATCCTGGGCAATGATGTAGATTATCATGAATATATAA
>JACCDO010877176.1_pt1 | contig 30130 bp, 29 predicted proteins | sample 7446101 | NCBI WGS metagenome assembly JACCDO01 (sample SAMN15323440, study PRJNA562643) | freshwater metagenome | isolation source: river surface water | place: USA:Blue River Watershed | collected 2017-08-16
CGAGATTGTGCGGCAAAACTCTAAAACAGTTGCTGCTGGTTCAGTAATTTCTTCAGAACCAACCTCGGGAAGCATTTTCTGGGGTGGCAAAATTCGCCTGTTGATTTCTACAGGACCAAAACTTGTTGCCGTGCCAGCACTGTCGGGGAAAACACTCGTTGAAGCCACAGCTTTGCTACTTCAATCCGGGTTTACCGTGGGCAAAGTTGATTCCTGGTTTAGCAATACCCCAATCGGAACAGTGTTTGCATACAACGGATCAGACGGCTCACTAATTCCTGAAGCGGCCAAAGTCGACCTAGAAGTATCACTCGGTGCAATCCCAGTCGTTGCCGGACTGGATAAAGCGGATGCCGAGAACCTACTGCAAGTCGCCGGACTAAAACTGCGTAACACAATTGAGGAATTCAGCGACTCGGTAGCGAAGGGTCAGGTAATTTCGCTTGTGCCACTTACCGATCCAATTGGAAAAGCTGGCGAAGTCGACATTGTGATTTCAAAGGGAACCAGCGTTGTGGTTATGCCTAAAGTCATCGGAGAGACCATTAGTGCAGCCAAGACGTTGCTCGAAAGTCTTGGCCTGCGCGTCACGGTAGACACCAATCAACTGACCAGCAAATGGGGTATCGCCAAAGTGAAAAAGGTTAGCGCTAGCCAAGGCAGCAAGCTGCGCGTTGGCGATGCTGTGACGATTATTTCGCGCTAATTAGCGCTTTGCCAGAGACTCTGCAACCAGAAACGCTAGTTCCAGTGACTGCATGTGGTTAAGTCTTGGGTCGCAAAGGGACTCGTAGCGCTCTTCAAGTGACGCTTCGTCAATCATTTCACTACCGCCAAGACATTCAGCTACATCATCACCGGTTAGCTCGACATGGATTCCACCAGGGAAAGTTCCAGCCGCACGATGAACCTCAAAGAATCCGCGTACTTCATCCATGACATCGTCAAAGCGGCGGGACTTGTAGCCGTTCTTCGTGGTTATACCGTTTCCATGCATAGGGTCAGTTATCCAAAGAGGATTTGCGTCTGAATCGCGGACAGCCTCAACAAGTTTCGGAAGTTCTTCTCGAATCTTGCCAGCACCCATGCGAGTAATAAAAGTTAGTCGACCCGGTTCACGATCTGGATCAAGCTTTTCAATGAGCTCAAGTACATCAGTAACTTGCGTTGTCGGACCAAGCTTCACACCAATTGGGTTACGTACTCGCGACAAGAAGTCAACGTGAGCGTGATCAAGTTGGCGAGTGCGTTCACCGATCCAAATGAAGTGGCCGCTGGTGATGTACGGATTACCGGTGCGCGAATCGATTCGAGTCAAAGGACGTTCGTAATCAAATAGCAACCCCTCGTGGCTCGTGTAGAACTCAGTGGTGCGAAGCTGCTCAAAGTCAGCCCCGCAGGCTGCCATGAAACGAATTGCTCGGTCAATTTCGGCCGCTAATTCCTGGTAGCGAGCATTCGCAGGATTGTCCGCAAAACCTTTGTTCCATTCGTGCACCGAACGAAGATCTGCAAATCCACCTTGAGTGAATGCACGGATGAGATTTAGTGTCGATGCCGAGGTGTGGTAAGCCTGAAGAATTCTGTCAGGGTTTGGTTCACGCGATTCAGGAGTGAAGTCGTAGCCGTTGATGATGTCGCCGCGGAATGCCGGCAGAGTAACGCCATCGCGAGTCTCTGTATCACTTGAACGAGGCTTAGCGAACTGCCCAGCCATTCGTCCCATCTTAATAATCGGCATCGATGACCCGTAGGTAAGTACCAGCGCCATCTGCAGAAGCGTCTTAACACGATTGCGAATTCGATCAGCAGTTGCATCCGCAAAGGTTTCCGCGCAATCGCCACCCTGTAGCAAGAATGCGTTTCCACTTGCCGCTTGAGCCAGTCGACTTCGAAGGATGTCAACCTCACCTGCAAAAACCAAAGGTGGAAGCTTTGACAACTTCTCGCGGACGTCTGCAACGGCTGACTGGTCTACCCAATTCGGTTGCTGCACTGCAGGTAGGTTGCGATAGTTGTCTAGGCCCGCGAGTACCGCCGGGTCTACTGCAACAACTTTTTCGTTCATGATTTACCTACCTGTTTTATTGACGAGCCAACTTGGCGCGCTTTTCTTTCACTGAGGATGCATAGGCATCTACGTACTCTTGGCCACTTAGCTTTTGAAGTTCATAAATAATTTCATCAGTGACTGCACGGAGCACAATGCGGTCGCCTTCCATGCCATCGAATCTTGAAAAATCGAGTGGTTGGCCAACGACGATTCCAACTCTACGAATTCTTGGAAGACGCTTACCGATCGGCTGAACTTTTTCCGTATCAATCATCGCTACTGGAATCACTGGAACTTTAGACTCGAGCGCCATTCGAGCGATTCCCGTGCGTCCTCGATATAGTTTTCCATCCGGCGAGCGCGTGCCCTCTGGATAGATACCCAGGAGTAAACCTTGACTCAGAACACCTAATCCGGTGTTTAGCGATGCCTCAGAGGCTTTTCCGCCGCTTCGATCTATCGGTAGCTGACCCGTGGCCTTGAAAAACCATCTGGTCAACATCCCCTTGAGTCCTTTCCCGGTGAAGTACTCACTTTTGGCTAGAAACACGACCGGGCGACGACTCTGTAGCGGCAGGAAAATTGAGTCAGAAAATGAAAGATGATTGCTCGCCAATATGGCGGCACCGGAACTTGGAATATTTTCCATCCCTCTCACCCAAGGTCTAAATATGAACTTGAGTAGTGGGCCAAGAATGAGGTTTTTCAAGATGAAGTAAGCCACTTGATTGCCCTCTCGTCCCCGGTTAGAAGGTCTAGTTTACCTTTGCTCCCAAGCAACGCGCACTAAATCTGCAGCACCTACTACCCCGGCATCATTGACGAATTCGGCAACTTTTAGCTCTAATTCAGGCCGGAAACCGTGAGCCGGCATATTTGCGAGGAAGGCCTTGCGGATTGGATCAAGCAGCAGATCCCCAGCGGCGCTTACACCTCCGCCAATGACTACAACCTCCGGATCCAAGATTGCGCTAAGTGAAGCCACCGTCTCACCAATCCAGGTGCCCAACTCATTAAGGATTCTCAGTGCACCTGGATCTTGCTCTGTAATGGCTTGGTATACCTGGGTGCCGGTGAGCTCACCAGCAGCATCACGCAATTCGCGAAGGCGTGAACCATCCGCATCACCTGAATCTGCAAGCTCTCTAGCAGCACGAAGCAATGCAGTTCCAGATGCATACTGTTCGAAGCACCCCTTGGCACCACAAGCACAGTCTCGTCCGTTTGGCACGATTCTCATGTGTCCAAGTTCTGCGGCAACGCCGAAACCTCCGCGAAGCATTTTAGAGTTTGTAATTATCGCGCCACCCACGCCGGTGCCAATGGTCAGCATTGTCATGTGCTTAAACCCTCTACCAGCGCCATAGCGATACTCCGCCCAGGCAGCAGCATTGGCGTCATTCTCGATTATGACCGGAATATCGATCAAAGCCTCAAGTTTTGCCTTCAGCGGTTCATTTCGCCCGGTCAAATTTGTGGCATAAATAACGTTCGCTTGCTCAGCATCAACAAAGCCGGCGGCGGCCACTCCAGCGCCAAGCACCTTATGCCCCTCGGACAACTCCGTGATCAAGCCAACCACTGCGGCTACCAAAGCATCGATGTCTTTCGCTGGTGTTGGCACTCGAGATTCGCGAATTATCTGGCCTTCGCTGTCGACTAGGGCACCAGCAATTTTGGTGCCACCTATGTCAATGCCAATTGCGTGCATGGAGGGCCTTTCTATGTCGTTTCAGTTTACCCGTGGCTCTGAATACCGTTAGAGTTATGGCTAATCGGCAGCATGGAAGGAACCCCTTGGACAGTTTTGAATTGCCGCCACTGGTGGTCTCAGACGTTGATACAAATATCACTGATCTTTTAGTAGATAGAGTCGCCAAGACTCCAAACCTGCCACTTTTTGCTCTATCCACCGCAACAGGCTTTCAAAACGTAACCGCTACAGAATTCCTAAATGAGGTCAAATCATTGGCCAAGGGACTCATCGCTTCTGGCATACAGCCAAGTCAAGGTGTAGCAATTATGAGCCGCACTCGTTACGAGTGGACGCTGATGGATTTCGCAATCTGGTTTGCCGGTGGAGTCACCGTTCCGATTTACGAAACTTCATCTGCATCACAGATGGAATGGATTCTTTCCGATAGCGACACAGTGGCACTGTTCACTGAAAACCAAGAGCACGTGCGACGTTTCGAACAAATCAAGGCTGCCGTCCCGCTAGTCCGCACAGTGATGACTTTTGAAAATGGTGATCTTTCGGAATTAAAAAAGCGCGGGAAAGATATTTCAGACGAAACCGTGGAGCAGCGTCGTAAAATTTCCAAGCTAAACGAACTTGCCACAATTATCTACACATCCGGAACCACCGGAAAACCAAAGGGCTGCGAACTCAGCCACAGAGGATTCGTAGAACTCAGCATGAATGCAACGCTAGACCTTAGCGATGTGGTTGTTGCCGGTCGAAGCACCGTTTTGTTCTTGCCACTGGCACACGTCTTTGCTCGTTTTGTAGAAGTTCTTTGTGTACATGGCGGCATTCGAGTGGCTTTCCAGCCAGATACCACGAAGGTTGCGGCAACTTTCGAGTCATTCAAGCCGGAATTCATTTTGGCCGTACCCCGAGTCTTCGAAAAGGTTTATAACTCTGCCGAGCAGAAAGCTGAAGCTGGTGGCAAGGGTGAGATCTTCAGAAAAGCAGCTGCGGTCGCTATCGCTTGGTCAGAGGCACTAGATACCAAGAAAGGTCCGAGTGTAAAACTTGCACTCCAGCACTTCATTTTCGACAAATTGGTATATAAAAAAATTCGCTCAGCCATGGGTGGCAAACTTCAATACGTAATTTCAGGTGGAGCTCCGCTAGGCACTCGATTGGGACATTTCTTCCGTGCCATTGGCGTAATTGTTCTCGAAGGCTACGGACTTACTGAAACAACAGCTCCAGCCACCATCTCAAGGCCTCAGACTCTAAAGATTGGCAAGGTTGGTCAGCCTCTGCCAGGAACCGCGGTAAAGATTGCAGCTGATGGTGAAATCTGGACCAGTGGCCATAACACCATGCTCGGGTATTGGCGCAACGAAAAAGCAACCGCCGAGGTTATGGATGGCGAATGGTTTGCCACCGGTGATATCGGAACTTTGGACGAAGATGGCTATCTGGCGATTACAGGCCGTAAAAAGGAACTCATCGTTACCGCTGGCGGAAAAAATGTAGCCCCAGCACTGCTAGAAGACCCGCTGCGTTCTCACCCGATTATTGGCCAGGCAGTCGTGATTGGTGACAATCTGCCATTCATTAGTGCCCTGATTTCTCTGGATTCGGAAATGTTGCCAATCTGGCTAAAGAATCATGGTGCAGACAACACTATGACTGTTGCTCAGGCAGCGAAGTTGCCATTGGTTATCGCGGCGGTGCAACAAGCGGTAGATGACGTGAACGAGCATGTTTCAAAAGCCGAATCAATTCGCAAGTTTGTCATCGTCGATAGTGAACTTAGTGAAGCCAGTGGCCACCTAACGCCAAGCTTGAAAATAAAGCGCAGCGTTGTGGTCACTGATTTTGTCGCTGCAATCGACGAAATCTACAACCGCTAGCCTTTTAGAAACCAATCGGTCTCTCGCAAGGCTCGCATAGCGAGTTTTCGCTCATCCGGCTCAAGTCGATCCAGATATAGCAATCCATCCAAGTGATCACATTCGTGCTGCAAAGCCTGAGCTAGCAACCCTGAACCACTTATTTCAACTTGATTACCTTCAAGATCAACACCCACTGCAGTTGCGTTTTCATAACGCGGAGTTTTATGCCAAAGGCCAGGTACCGAAAGACAGCCTTCATCAACTAACTCGAGCTGTCCACTAAGTGATGTAATTTGCGGGTTCAACAAGTAGCCGATTTGACCATTGACGTTGTAACTGAATGCACGAAGGTTAACTCCTATTTGTGGCGCAGCGACTCCTGCGCGACCAGGTAACGCCGTGGTATCAAGTAAATCTGCCACTAGCGCCTTAGTGCCACTTCCGAAGTCGGTAACCTCTAAAGATTTGGACTTTAGTACTGGGTCACCAAAGAGGCGGATTTCTCTAACGGTCACAGGTTATGCGATGAGGCCGTCAACAACTAGAGCCGCCAGCTCACGGGCCGCCTGCTGGGTACCCTTTTTGAGTTCTTTGAACTTGATCACAGAACCAGCAGCCAGCGCCTCATCATAAGGAACCCGAACGACGGCACGCACACGAGTCTTAAAGTGCTGCTCAATCTCATCGAGCTTCACGAGTTGAGTAGCTTGGGTTGCAGTGTTTAGAGCCACGACTGCATTGCGCACAAGATCCCCATAGCCATTCGCCTCAAGCCAAGTGAGAGTCTCCGACGCCAATCTAGCCTCGTCAACCGAACCACCAGAAACGATTACCAATCCACTGGCTCGCTGAAGCGTTGGACGCATAACTGAGTGGACGATACCGGTACCGCAGTCTGTCAAAACAATTGAGTAGTAACGAGCGGCCATATCGGCTACTACGTTGTAGTCCCCCTCGTTGAAGGCTTCAGACAGCATAGGGTCGCTGTCCGAGGCTAGGACATCGAGTCGAGTTACATCTCTCGAGACCATGGTTGAGAAATCCGTAAAACCATCTATAGCTGCAGCACGATTTACCACGTCGCGGACAGTAAATCGGGTTGACTTACTGATGCGCTCAGCCAGAGTTCCTCGGTCCGGGTTGGCATCAATTGCAATCACACGATCTTCTCGAGAAAGAGACAATGCCATACCCAACAATGTTGAAACAGTCGTCTTACCAACCCCACCTTTTCGGGTTAGCACCGGCACAAATCGAGCGCCGCCATCCAAAGCTGCGCCGATTCGAGCATCGAGTGCCTTACGCTCCCTAACCTTAAGTGAATCTCCAAGGTTGACCGTTTTTAAGGTCAGATAATAAAAGAATTTTCTAAAACCAGACTCTGGAGCTGGACGGTTGCGAGAAGATGTGTCGATGAGGCGGTCTGCGGTGAGCATGGCAGCTGGCTCAGGAGTATCAAAAGTTTCACCACGAAGCGAATCACGGCGTGAATAGTTAGAGCGACGAGTTAGTGGCTGGTCCACTGGGTCTGTGGTTGGCGCAACTATTCTGCTTACTCGTTCATCTTCGGCAACAATTGGAACAGACTGAGTGCTTGGAGTCACATCGATAATGCCTGAGTCCACTGCAAGTTCGGCTAGCGAATGCGTCTGCATCGGAGCTTCCTCGGACCCAGTAGGACGAGGTGCGAGAAAATCCTCACCCTCAGTGTTTTTATCCCACGGTGCCATGGTTACTCCTAAGCCAAAATGTTCGCCTACGCGATATCTGGACTAGTCTAACCAATTACTACGAAGCGGCTGGCTCCACAACTACTATCAAATCGCCAGCATCAACAGCCTGGGTCTTTGATATTGCCAGTCTGCGGACCACACCAGAAACGTTTGCGGTGATAGTTGCTTCCATCTTCATTGCCTCAATAGTTGCCACCGGTTGACCGATTTCGACGTGAGCACCCTCAACGGTTTGTAGCGTGACTACTCCAGCAAAAGGAGCGGCTACATGCCCAAGATTCGACGCATCAGCTTTTTCTGCCGAAACTACATCAGACGCAATTTTGCGATCGCGAATGTTGATAGGTCTGAGCTGTCCGTTCAAAGTCGCCATCACTGTGCGATAACCCTTAGCATCTGGTGAGCCAATCGCTTCAAGCCCGACGAAAAGCTGAACTCCCTTTGATATTTCGACGACATGCTCGTGCCCAGCTTGCAAACCGTATAAATAATCCACGGTGTCGACCTGATCAAGTCGTCCGTAAGTCTCACGGAACTTTTCAAACTCCTTAGTTGGAGCCGCAAACAAAAGGCGGTTAAGAGTGGCTCGGCGTGCAGCTTTATCAGCACCGTTTAGAACTTGTAGATCTTGTTCTGCAACTGGAGTGATACCAAATTTCAGATTCTTTCCCTGAAGTACTTTGCTACGGAATGGCTCTGGCCAACCACCTGGAAGATCACCAAGCTCACCCGCCATGAAGCCAACCACAGAATCAGGTACATCGTAATTTTGTGGGTTTTCGGCGAAGTCTTTCGGGTCGGCATTTGCTGCAACTAGGTGAAGCGCAAGATCACCAACGACTTTCGAAGACGGAGTCACTTTGGTTGGGCGTCCCAGAATTTCGTTTGCAGCTGCATACATATCCTCGACACGCTCGAAGTGATCGCCCAGACCCAGTGCAATTGCTTGCTGGCGCAAGTTCGACAGCTGGCCACCCGGAATCTCGTGTTTGTAAACGCGCCCGGTTGGTCCTGGCAATCCTGACTCAAAAGGTGCGTAAACGCTTCGAACCGCCTCCCAATAAGGTTCAAGGCTGGTTACAGACTCCAAAGGAATGCCTGAATCTCGTTCGGTGTGAGCCAGAGCAGCAACCAGCGCTGACGCTGATGGTTGCGATGTAGTTCCAGCCATTGGTGCGCTAGCAACGTCAACCGCATCTACCCCAGCGTTGATCGCAGCCATGAGCGTTGCAAGTTGTCCTCCAGCGGTGTCATGCGTGTGCAGGTGAACTGGCAGCTCGAATCTTTCGCGCAAAGCACTGACCAGTTTTGCCGCAGCAGCAGGTCTAAGTAGTCCGGCCATATCCTTGATCGCGATAATGTGCGCTCCGGCATCAACGATTTGCTGCGCCAGGTTCAGATAATAATCAAGCGTGTAAAGCTTTTCGTTTGGATCAAGTAGATCTGCGGTGTAGCAGAGTGCAACCTCGGCTACTGCGGTGTTGGTCTTCAGCACGGCAGAAATTGCCGGCTTCATTTGCTCCACATCATTTAGAGCATCGAAGATACGGAATATGTCAACACCAGAGGCGGCCGCTTCAGAAACGAATGCTTCGGTTACTTCCGTTGGATACGGCGTGTAGCCAACGGTATTGCGGCCGCGAAGCAACATCTGAATGCAAAGGTTAGGCATTTCGGCGCGAAGAACCTCAAGTCGCTCCCAAGGGTCTTCCCCAAGGAAACGAAGTGCGACGTCGTATGTCGCACCTCCCCAGGCTTCAACTGAAAGCAACTGTGGGGTAAGACGAGAAACATATGGAGCAATCATTTGCAAGTCACGCCCACGAATTCGAGTTGCAAGCAGAGACTGGTGAGCATCGCGGAAAGTTGTATCGGTAATTGCAACATGGTGCTGCTCGCGCAAGGACTTCGCAAAACCTGCTGGGCCGAGTTTCTGCAGAAGTTGACGAGAGCCCTCAGGTGCAGGCTTGGTTAGGTCTACAGTAGGCAACTTGGTGCTTGGCGAGAAGTGGTCTCCGCGTGGGCCATTTGGTTGATTTACGGTGACGTCGGCAAGCCAGGAAAGAATCTTGGTGCCGCGGTCCTGAGATGGTGCCGCGGTAAAAAGTTGCGGTCTCTCATCGATAAAAGAGGTGCTCAAATCGCCGGACTGGAATGTCTCATCGGCAAGTACCGCCTGAAGGAATGAGATGTTGGTGGATACGCCTCGGATTCGGAATTCCGCTAGAGCACGCTCAGCGCGAATTACCGCGGACTTGAAGTCACGGCCCTTTGCGATCAATTTCACCAGCATTGAATCGAAATGCGGACTGACCTCGACGCCAGTGGAAACTGTTCCACCATCTAAACGAATTCCTGCACCGCCTGGCGAGCGGTAGGTGGTAATTTTGCCGGTGTCTGGACGGAAGTTTGCTGCCGGGTCCTCTGTAGTAATGCGACATTGAATCGCGAAGCCGTGTCGCTGGATAGTCTCTTGAGACAAACCAAGATCCGTTAGCGATTCACCCGAGGCAATGCGCATCTGACTCTGCACAAGGTCGATATCGGTGATTTCTTCTGAGACGGTGTGCTCCACCTGAATGCGAGGATTCATCTCAATGAATACGTGCTTACCAGCATTCGGCCCGACAGTGTCTATCAAAAATTCGACAGTACCGGCGTTCTGATAACCGATTGCCTCAGCAAAGGCAACCGCATCGCGGTAAAGAGTGTTTCGCAGGTCTTCGTCGATAAGTGGCGCTGGTGCGATCTCCACAACTTTTTGGTTTCGACGCTGGATAGAACAGTCGCGTTCAAAAAGGTGCACAACGTTGCCATGAGTATCCGCAAGAATCTGCACTTCGATGTGACGTGGACGCAATACGGCCTGCTCTAGAAATACGCGTGCATCTCCGAAGGCGCTTTCAGCTTCGCGAGATGCTTCAACTAGAGCCGCGCGCAAGTCTTCTTTTGCTGCCACGCGACGCATACCGCGACCGCCACCACCGGCAACAGCCTTTACGAAAATTGGGAAACCGATAGCGTCAGCCTGGTCTACTAGTTCATCAACGTTTGCCGATGACTGCGTTGATTTCAATACTGGAACATTTGCGCGAATCGCGGCGTCCTTGGCGATTACCTTGTTGCCAGCCATCTCCAATACATCTGAGCTTGGGCCGATAAAAGTGATTCCCTCAGACTTGGCTGCTTCGGCAAGTTCTGGATTTTCAGATAGGAATCCATAGCCTGGATAAATCGCGTCGGCACCCGACTCTTTAGCGACTCGGATGATTTCGCTAACGTCAAGGTAGGCGCGCACTGGGTGGCCCACTGAGCCGATTTGGTAAGCCTCATCGGCTTTGAGTCGATGCGTTGAATTACGGTCTTCGTAAGGGTAGACGGCAACCGTTTTGGCACCTAGCTCATAGGCTGCTCGGAAGGCGCGGATAGCGATTTCGCCACGGTTGGCAACCAAAATCTTCTTGAACATCGGTTCCTTCAGTCGTTATTACGAATACGGGTTTTTGACCCGGTGAATAAAAAGGTAGCCTATTTAGGTGCGAGTTCTAAGCGTTAGCTCCCTCAAGGGGGGCGTTGGCAAAACCACGGTTGCCTTGGGTTTGGCGTCCGCTGCATTCCATCAAGGATTAAGAACTTTGGTTGTCGATCTCGACCCTCAATGTGATGCCACTACCGGTTTAGGCGCGGTTGGAGAGTTCGAGTACACCGTTGCGAGTGTTCTAAAAAACCCCAAACACAACGTCGTGTCTAAGTCCATCGTAGCGTCAGCCTGGGGCAAAGCGGGAACCGGTTTGGTCGATATCCTGCTGGGTAGCCCCCGCAGTATTCACCATGACACTCCACACCCAACGGTTCGCCAGACCTGGAAGCTCGAAGAGGCATTGCACCACGTTGAGAAGGACTACGACCTAGTTATTATCGATACTCCACCTTCTATCAATGCCTTGACCCGTACCGCGTGGGTGGCCAGCGACCGAGTGCTTATTGTGACCGAGCCAGGAATTTTCTCGGTTGTAGCTGCCGATCGAGCCATGCGAGCGATCGAAGAAATCAGAGTGGCAATCACCAAACGAGTTCGACCGCTTGGCATATTGGTGAATCGCTATCGCCCAGCTTCGAAAGAACAAGAATTCCGGGTAAATGAACTTCGGGAAATGTTTGGCGAAACTATTCTGGACGGCTACCTCGAGGAGAAAGCCTATCTACAGCAGTCACAAGGAGCGGCGCGCCCAATCCACACTTGGCCAGGCGAAGGAGCTGCATTGATCGCAGATTTCTTCACAGACCTTCTCTCTACTGCACAAAAATCATTTGAAGAGTTCAATGACGAAGCCCAAATCACGGAGCCCAAAGAAAAGCGCAAGTTTTTCAGACGTCACAAGCGCGGTAAAGAAAAACCTCAGGTCTTAGATTTGGATACCGCCATTGAGACTCTAGGTGAAGACATAGTCGCCGAGGAATCCACAACGGAAGATTGGGCTACTCCAGCCTGGCAGGACAACGAGATTGCAGCCGAACAACAACCTGAGTTGTCGACCAATACTGGAAACTGGACGTTCAAGCTAGAAATTGAAGACGAGAAAAAAGACGACTAGACCGCTTTACGGCTAGCACGTCGAGCTGAAAGTTCGTCAACCTCGTCAATGTGACTTGGGTCAATGTGAAGCAAACTCGCCTCAACCTCACGCAGTACTTTACCTACTGCAATTCCAAACACGCCCTGACCGCGACCCAAGAGGTCTATAACTTCATCCTCGGTGGTGCAAAGGTAAACTCGAACACCATCTGACATCAGTGTTGTCTTGGCTAAGTCATTGATTCCGGCTGCACGAAGCTGATCGACAGCAACGCGAATCTGCTGCAGGGAAACTCCCGTGTCGAGAAGACGCTTGACCAGCTTAAGAACCAAAATGTCGCGGAAGGCATATAAGCGCTGTGATCCAGATCCGGCTGCACCTCTAACTGAAGGTTGCACTAAGCCGGTGCGGTCCCAATAGTCCAGCTGTCGATAGCTGATGCCGGCTGCAGTTGCCGCAGACGTGCCTCGATAGCCCAACTTAGGGTCAGTGCTTGGGGTTCCGTCGGTGAAAAGCATGTCCTGCCCATAACCCTGGCCAGCGGATTCGTCTGATGAGAACATTCCCAGCCTCCTTCAGGTTCAAGTACAGGTTTAAGTCCTAAAGCAATTGTTCCCGCCCCAGTGTCATTACCGAGGTTAATTTTAATGTTCGGCGTGTCGCGCCTTAGTCGTCGATTTTTGAAATCTCTGAAATAACCATCTCATTGCGGATGTTGGCGAAGTGCGCCTGAATCTCACCAGCAAAGTGCGCTGCCCTGGATCGGCTGGCTGAATCTTTTTTACCCAATACCGGGGCAATTACTCCCTGAATAATTCCGATTTCTCGATCTGCAGCTGCCTTGACTCCTCGCAGGTGACGCGGGGTGATGCCAAATCTCTGAAGTTGCATAATCGAACGGGCAATCTCGATGGTGTTGGAATCAAATGGCTCATCTGAGATAAGTCCGACAGATTGGGCGTCAATAATCAGTGCATCGGTAATTGATGTCTCTGCAATGAGTTCAATGCGGGAAATCTTTTTCGCCTTGGTCAAACGTGTTTGACTACTTGGTGCATCCCCTTGACCAGGCAGCGATGGCTGCTTTCCGTCGTCGAGGTCACTCAAATACTGGCGAATAACTTTTAGCGGAAGGTAGCGGTCACGTTGCAATTCCAAGATCAAACGCAATCTAGCAACATCTTGCTCACTAAATTTGCGATATCCGGAATCAGTTCGCTGAGGAGTAACTAGCCCGTGCTCTTCCAGAAAACGTAATTTCGATTGGGTTAGATCGCTGAACTCCGCCGTCAGCGCATTTAATACTTGGCCGATCGTGAAAAGCTTTGCGCTTCTTGCCTGAAAAATAGGCGTTGGTTGTGACATTATTCTTTATTCCCCAAGATCTGCACGCGAAGCGAAAAATGTTAATTTGAATTTACCGATTTGCACTTCTGCCCCATCATCGAGAAGTGCAGAGTCAATTCTAACTCCATCGAAATAGGTTCCATTTAACGATGCAAGATCATGAATCATGAACTTATTTCCGTTACGACGAAACTCTGAGTGACGTCGCGAAACTGTTACATCATCTAAAAAGATATCTGCGTTCGGATGTCTACCGACGCTTGTGACATCTTGGTCTAGCAGAAAACGAGATCCCTGATTTGGACCACGTTGCACGATGAGTAATGCGCTGCCGCTCGGAAGGGCTTCGATTGCCTGACGTTCTTCTGAGCTAAGCCCAAGTTCCTGGCTTGCGAGTAGGTCGTCGCTGAATCGTTGGGTTGAATCAGACTCTTCTCGAGAGCCCCCACCGTCAAAGTCTGCAAATTCCATTTCGTCCTCAGTTGCCAAGCCTAATGCCTAGTTAACCCCTCGATTTCACGATGTTACGCACCTGTAATAGATACACAAAGCCAGCCCACCAGTAGAGACCAACTCCCCAAAGTGCGAAAGCCCATGCAATTGGCAAAACCCAATCTGAGATATTTGGGAAGGCGGCCGCAATTAGTAAGAGCGGAAATGCGTAGAGCAAAGCAAAGGTTCCAGCTTTGCCTAAATAATGAACCGGCAATGGTCCATAACCATGATTCGCCAGAATCGGATAGCCGATAAGCATCAATGCGTCGCGGGCAATAATCACAATTGCAAGCCAGCTTGGAATGTAGCCCACGACAGAAAGTCCGACCAAGGTTGCAAATATGTAGAGGCGATCCGCGGCAGGGTCGAGGAGCTGGCCGAGACGAGTGACCTGTTTGAATTTTCTAGCAAAGTAGCCGTCGAGGTAATCAGTAATTGATGCAACCACCAAGACAACTACCGCTTGCCAGTTTTGGTGATTGAGAATTAGCAAAAGAAAAACCGGAACCAACAGCAACCTCAGTGTGCTCAGCATGTTTGGCACTGTTCGCCACTGCTGCCAAAGGTTCATTTCCTCATCCTAATCATTTGTCGGGCTAGCCGGATTTGAACCGGCGACCCCTTGTCCCCCAGACAAGTGCGCTACCAAGCTGCGCTATAGCCCGCTATCTTTTGCGCTTCTCGCGAATACGCATTCCAATTTCAATTGGACTTCCTTCGAAACCGTAAGTTTCACGCAAACGACGCTGAATGAATCGACGATATCCCGGATCTAAGAATTCCGTGGTGAACAAAACAAACTTAGGTGGACGAGTGGCCACCTGTGAACCGTAAAGAATTCTCGGCTGCTTTCCACCTCGAACCGGATGCGGATTAGCCATAACTAGTTCCTGTAAGAAGGCGTTGAACTTACCGGTTGGAATTCGAGTATCCCAACCATCTAAAGCGACCTCTAAAGCTGGAACCAACTTCTCGAGGTGTCTTCCTGTCTTAGCAGAGATGTTGACACGTGGAGCCCAATCAACGTGCGCGAGGTCCTGTTCAATCTCTCGTTCCAGATATTTACGGCGTTCGTCGTCAAGTTCATCCCACTTGTTGAACGCAAGCACCAAAGCGCGGCCAGATTCAAGCGCCATATCAACAATTCGAATGTCCGCTTCGCTTATTGGCGCAGTCACATCGAAAAGCACAACGGCAACTTCTGCTCGCTCAAGTGCCGCCGCGGTTCTCAAACTCGCGTAGAAGTCTGCACCCTGCTGCAAGTGCATTCGCCTGCGAATACCAGCCGTATCAACGAAACGCCAGGTCCGACCACCGAGCTCTACTTGCTCATCGATTGGATCTCGGGTTGTTCCCGCCAAATCGTTAACAACTGCACGCTCGCTTCCAACTGCCTTGTTTAGTAAGGAAGACTTTCCGACGTTTGGCCGTCCGATCAAAGCAACACGACGAGGGCCGCCGAATTCCTGTTTCGCCACTGCTGACTCAGTTGGCAGAACCTTCATAGCTGCATCGAGCATGTCCGCCACACCACGACCGTGAACTGCAGATACCGGATAAGGCTCACCAAGTCCTAATGACCAAAGAGCAGCAGCTTCGGGCTCCTGCTTCATGTCATCAATCTTGTTAGCCACCAAAATAACTGGCTTTCCGCTCTTGCGGAGCAGTGTCACCACACGCTCGTCGCTCGAGGTAGGGCCAACCATGGCATCGACCACAAACAAAACCGCATCCGCTAGTTCAATGGCAATCTCAGCCTGGAGCGCGACTGAACGGTCAATGCCTCGAGCGTCCGGTTCCCATCCTCCAGTATCAACTAGGGTGAACTTTCTGCCATTCCAATCGGCCTTATATGAGACTCGATCGCGCGTTACTCCGGGCTTATCTTCGACAACCGCTTCGCGTCGGCCAAGAATTCGGTTGACCAGTGCACTCTTGCCGACATTTGGGCGACCAACAATAGCCAACACTGGCAACGCAGGTAGATAAATAGGTTCGTCATCTAGCCCAAGTTCAGCCGCTAGAACCTCTAGGTCTTCTGGCTCAAGATCATAATCTTCAAGGCCAGCACGAAGTGCATTCGCTTTTGCTTCGGCATCCTCATCACTTACTTCGCGAAGCTTTTCGATAAATTCAGGATCTACCGCATCAAAGGTGTATTCGTTATCAGACATTTTGCGCCGCCTTTAGGTCTTTTTTCACTTGATCGACCATGACCGCAACGGTCTGAGCGAAATCTAAATCAGAGGAGTCAACCAGTGTGACTCCAGGCGCTGCCTCGGTGAAGTTCACAACCTTTGAGTCTGATGCATCGCGCTTAGTTACTTGCGCGTGAATGTTCTTTACTTCGGCTAATTCTTTAGAGCGTCGAGCAAGTCGAACTTCTTCAGATGCAGTGAGCAAAATTCTGCTTTGCGCCTCCGGATAAACGACAGTGGTTATGTCTCGGCCCTCAATGACGATGCCGGCCTTTGCGCAACTATCGGCAATTTCGTGAGTCTTTCGCTTCATAAAACTGCGCACTGTCGAAACCTGAGCAACTTTACTAACAGCTTCAGAAACTTCGGTTGACCGAATCGCTTCTGTTACATCATAGTTTCCAACTTTGACCCAGAAGTTATCAGGATCGGTAGAAATCTTGTAATCAAAGGTTGTTTCAAAATCACCGGTTTCGAGCTGGTCCTTTTCAAGACCTTCGAGAACCAACCAGGCAAGCGCACGATAGGCAGCTCCAGTATCCAAATAGCCAAAATCAAATTCGCGAGCCAGTTGTTTGCTAACACTCGACTTACCTGAGCCGGCTGGCCCATCAATTGCAACAATTTGTTTAGACATTAACTGACCAGCCTCCATTCGCGAATAATCAGTTCCGCAGAAAGCTTTTCTGCAGCACTTGGCAAAACAAATAGTTCCGCTAAACCAATCTGGTTGCTTGGAGAGTGTTCCAGCTTCAACTCTTCGAGGTTGACCCCGATGTCTCCTACTTCGAAAAGCAACCTAGCCAACTCTCCAGGCTTGTCATCAACGATTACGGTAACTACCGCGTATTCCGTGGCCTTAGCTCCATGCTTACCAGGCAGCGTAGCAGCGCCAAGATTGCCGTTTTCCAACAGAGCACGCAGTGCTGTCTGTCCGGATTCGGATGTGACATCGCGCATTGCATGGATGAGCTGATCCAGGTTGCGGTCCAACTTCTCCAGTAAACCTAGGACCTCAGTTGAGTTAGCCGTGAGGATCTGTACCCAGAGTTCCGGATCGCTTGATGCGATACGAATGGTGTCTCTAATTCCTTGCCCAGCAAGTGCAACATCCTCTGGAACCGCACCGATAAGCTGGGCGGCTGTCAAGCTTGCAACCACCTGAGGCAAGTGTGAAACCAGGGCCACTGCGCGATCGTGTTCGTCCGCAGTAACTTTCACCGGTGCTGCGCCAAGTTCAATGGCCAAATTTTCAACCTGGGTAATCGCTGCAGATTCACTCGATGAAGTTGGCGAAATTACCCATGGGCGCCCAATAAATAAATCTGCGCGGCCAGCGATTGCACCACTCCGCTCGCGCCCAGCCATTGGATGTGAACCAACATAGCGAGACAAGTCTGCCCCTGAGTGCTCAAGTGAATCCAAAATTTGCTTCTTCACGCTGGCAACATCAGTGACTATAGCCTGTGGATTCTTGCGCAATTCCTCGATGACGATTTCACTGGTTAGTTCTGGCGGCACACAAACTACTACTAGCATTGGCAAGTCTCCACTCGCCTCTGCGCGACCAGCTCCATATGAAATGGCAAGTGATTCTGCAGATGGAACTGAGTCCGAAATGATGACATCGACGCCGTTCTTAGTTAGCGCCAAGCCAATACTGGTGCCAAGCAGTCCCGCACCTACAATTCGGATACTGCCGGAGATTCGGGAATTCACTGCGCAAGATCCTGACGTAGTGCGGTAGCACCGCGCAGGTAAACATGCTGAACCTCAGATCGCTGCTGAGGAATGTCCGCGTAAACCATGATTCGAATTACTCGAGGTAGCGCGTGTGCCACATTCATTTCGACAAAGCACATTAGCGGAACATCCCCGAGGCCAAGTTCACGCGCTCCCACCGCAGGAAATTCACTGGTGACATCAGGAGTTGCCGTGAAAAGTATAGAAATCAGCGAAGCATTGTCAATGTTGTTGGCGTGGAGAACTTTGGAAAGTAGTTCCGCTGTGGATTTGAGTAGGTGCTCGCGCTCATCAACGTCCAGTTGTATGGCGCCTCTGATGGCTCTAATTGCCATGACCTACCGCCTTTTTGGTTTGGATTCCTTGTTTCTTGGCTGGGACGTCCCGCCCTCCGCGGCTTTTAGCAACGCGCCAACCTCTAGTTTACTAAGTTCCCTAATTTTCCCAACCCTTAGTGGCCCTAGTTGGACGGATCCAAACTGTTTACGCACCAAGCCCACCACTGGATGCCCAAGATGGTCAAACATTCGCCTCACAATACGGTTTCGACCGGAATGCAGTACCAGTTCAATGAGGCTTTCATCTAATGCCGTTTGTACCAGCTTGGCTTTATCGGCCTTGATAAAACCATCTTCCAATTCGAAACCACTAAGTAGCTTGTGAATGATGGAGGCATCAACCTGACCTTGTACACGAGCGAGGTAAGTCTTAGACACTCCAAACTTTGGATGAGCCAATTTATGAGCCAACTCACCATCGTTCGTCATGATAATTAGTCCGCTGGTCTCTGCATCCAAGCGACCAACGTTATATACCCGGTCATAGCCAATAACGAATTGGGATAGATCTGGTCGACCATTTTCATCCGACATCGTGCTCACCACACCAGTCGGTTTATTCAGCGCCAAATAAACGCGCGAAGCATCCAACTGAATCGGAGTTCCGTTGACCATTACTCGGTCAACTTCAGGATTGATTCGGGTGCCGAGTTCGGTGACTCGCTTACCGTTAACCACAACTTTGCCCTGGCTGATTAGGTCTTCGCATACTCGACGCGAAGCAACGCCAGCTGCTGCTAAAACTTTTTGAAGGCGGACGCCTTCAGCATCAGAGTTCTGCATCGAAATTAGAACTTGCGTCAGGTAGATATGGGCTAATTAGTGGCAGCTCTTCGAGGCTATTTATGCCAAGCAACTCGAGAAGTAGCGGAGTGGTCCCGTAGTTAATAGCCCCAGTTTCACTGTCTGTGTAAAGCTCGGAAATTAAACCGCGACTTAGCAAAGTCTTAACCACCGAATCAACATTGACAGCACGAATTGAAGCGACCTGCCCACGAGAAATTGGTTGCTTGTAGGCGATCACTGCCAAAGTTTCAAGCGCAGCTTGTGAAAGTTTTGTAGGGTTTTCGTTCGCGATGAACATTCGTACTGCCCAGTCGTAATCCTGGCGGACATAGATTCTCCAACCTCCGCCGATTTCGCGAAGTTCAAAACCTCTGATGCGTGAACCATTTGAACCGTTGTATTCCGCCTGTAACGCAATTACAGCATCACGTACCTCATTGACCGGACGCTCAAGCGCAGTTGCCAGCGCAACGAGGGAAAGCGGGACATCAGTGACGATAAGGATGGCTTCCACAGCTGACTCAAGGTCATCTTCCGCGACCTTAGCCTCAACAACGTTTTCGACCAAATTATCCAATTCGTTTACTTCGAATTCTTCACTATTCATAATCTGCTCCTAAAGCCGCTAGTTGTTCGTCATCAAAATTGTTTCCGCGCCAACTGATCAGCAGGTCACCAAGTGGACTTTCTTGCTCAAATCCGATTGCGTTGTACCGATAAAGCTCTAGCACGGCTAGGAATCTAGCAACCACTACTGCCCTGTCGCTAACGGAAGCAATAACTTCACGGAAAGTGACTTTCGGCGAACGGCGAAGTATCGAAATAACCTCTGCAGCCTGTTCCCTAATGCTGACTCGTGGCGCGTGCAAGTGCGTCAAGCCAACATTCGGAATTAGCTTAGGAGTAAGCACTTCCTCAGCTAATTTCGAGAACTCATCCAACGACAGTGTCCAGTTGAGTTCTGGCTTTTGCTCGCGGAAACGCTCTTCCACCTGAACCTCACGAGGTGTGCGACCTAGTTCAGAAGCAAACGATTCGGCAAACCAAGCAGAAACATCTTTGAACGCGCGATATTGGAGCAGTCGAGCAAATAGTAGATCGCGTGCTTCAAGGAGCGCTACGTCTTCGGCATCGACAACTTCGCCCTTAGGAAGCAAGCCAGCAATTTTCAAATCTAGAAGAGTAGCTGCAATTACCAGGAACTCTGTGGCCTGCTCGAGCTCCTGCGCTTCATCTAGCGTCTTCAAGTAACTGATGAATTCGTCAGTTACTTTGCTTAGTGCGACTTCGGTGATGTCCATCTCATGCTTGGAAATCAGGGAAAGAAGTAGGTCGAACGGTCCGTCGAAGTTTCCAATGTTGAGCGCAAAGCCCGCACTGCGGTCGGCTCCGTCGATCAAGTCAGATTTAAGGGGCGCAGCCACGGCTTACTAACTCTCTTGCTACCGAGCGGTAGGCCTCGGCGGCATCAGAGCTGGCAGCGTATTCGGTGATTGGCAGCTGCGCAGCGGTAGCGTCTTTGAACTTTACGGTGCGATTGATTTGAGTTTTGAATACCTGATCCCCAAATGCTTCATAGAGGCGATCAAAAACTTCTTTTGCGTGCAGAGTCTTATCGTGCATTGTCACGATAATTCCATCAAGTTTGATTGCTGGGTTTAGACGGTCCTGCACCTTGTGCACGTGCTCAATGAGAAGAGCAACACCGCGAAGTGCAAAGAAGTCCGGCGCCATCGGAATTAGCACTCCGTGAGCAGCAGTCAAGGCGTTTACAGTTAGCAGACCAAGCGATGGCTGACAGTCGATGATGATGACGTCGTATTCGTTCGAAACCTTACGCAGGATGTTGGCGAGAATGCTCTCGCGGGCAACTTCGTTCACGAGTTCGATTTCAGCCGCAGACAAATCGATATTCGCAGGCATCAAATCCAGATTTTTGATTGGCGACTGGCGAATGACCTCATGTGGGTCTTTGATGGTGCCCTTGAGTAAGTCGTAAACAGTTGGAATCTCCCCAGGTACCGCTAATACGCCGAGGTGGGTGCTGAGCGCACCCTGTGGATCAAAGTCGATTGCCAAAACCTTACGGCCGTAATCCGCGAGCGCGGCTGCCATATTTACTGCAGTTGTGGTCTTGCCAACGCCACCTTTTTGATTACACATCGCAATGATGCGAGCTGGTCCATGGCTGGTTAATTTCTTGGGAGTTGGAAAACGAGTGTCAGTTGACGCCTTTTTTGAAGCCACTTCATTCCTCCCGAATATAGTTTCGGGTCTAGCCTACCCGTCCCCGTAGAGCCCTATTTCCGCGCCCTAGGGTGGGCTTCCGAGTAAACCTCACGGAGCCGATCAACCGTTACCAAGGTGTAAATCTGGGTGGTTGCCACCGAAGAATGGCCAAGTAACTCTTGGACCACACGGACGTCAGCCCCGCCCTCAAGCAAGTGGGTGGCAAAGGAGTGTCGCATCGTGTGCGGTGAAACCTCGAAACCTAAGCCCGCTTCGGTCGCCGCAGCGGCAATTATTTGCCAGGCACTTTGGCGACTCAGCCTTCCCCCTCGCTGATTCAAGAACAGGGCCGGTGTGCCCTTCCCTAAGCCAACCAGGCCTGGCCTGGTACGAACCAAATAAGCCTGAAGAGCTCGCTGGGCGAAGCTTCCGACCGGAACAATTCTTTCCTTGGAACCCTTGCCAAAGAGACGGACCAGGGTTGGATCCACCAAGTCATCCAGGTCCAGGTTGACGATTTCACTAACTCGAGCACCAGTGGCATAAAGCAGTTCTAGCAGTGCTCGATCACGAATCCGTATGGACGCAACCGCATCGGATGCATCAGGGTCTGGACCTGAAGCGGAAAGCAAGGCCTCCACCTGGGAGACTGTAATGGCCTTTGGCAATCGTCGCGCTGCCTTAGGTGGTTTCACATTGGCAGCAACATCATGACTGAGCTGGTTCTCCTGAAGCAGGTACTTGTGTAATCCACGAACAGCAGCCATCGTTCTGGCTATCGAACTAGAAACCAAGCCGTGCTTGAGCGAAAGCGATTGCGCAAAATCGGAAACAACCAATTCTGTTACTGCCGATACCTCGCTGATGTTGGAGTGCCCCAAGAAATCTAGGTAATTATTTAGGTCCCGTCGATACGCCGCAATCGTATTTTTTGAAACACCACGCTCAATTGCTAGATGTCGAAGGTATGCGTCCACCGCCTTCTGAATGTGCAAAACTAGCCCCTAAGTTTTTGCGCAGCAGCGAGTATTCCCACGGTCGCACTCGGGCTTTTAATGTCACTGGCCAAAACTGAACTCAATGCGGATGCAAATGGGATCCACTCAATCTCCAACTCGCGTTCTTCACCCTCGAGGCCCTCAGGCCTTCCTGCAAAACTCAAATCTTCAGCAAGGAAAATTCGAATCATTTCATTGTTGCCGCCAGGTGTGGTGTAAAAATCAATCAAGTGAGTCAGGCGGTTTGCGTGATAGCCGGTTTCTTCATTAAGTTCTCGAAGTGCCGCTGTTTCCAAACTTTCACCGGCAACGTCCAACAATCCAGCAGGGATTTCCCAAAGAAACTGTTTGACTGGGTGTCGATACTGCTTAATCATCAAGATTTCGTCGCGATTATTCACCGCAAGTACAGCGACAGCACCAGGATGACTAACAAATTCGCGGGTAAGTTGTTGACCAGCAAAATCGAATGTTTCACTGACCACATCCCAGATCATTCCTGAGAAGACCGTTTTGCGCTCCGTTACCGGAGCAACAAAATCTTGGTCTTTAGGCATCCTCTGCCTCAAATAGCTTGCTGGCTTCCTGACGTTCTAGAGCAGCAACTACTAACCCACGGAACAGCGGATGAGCAAGGTTTGGACGTGACTTGAATTCAGGGTGAGCCTGAGTTGCCACGTAATAAGGGTGTACCTCGCGAGGAAGCTCAACGTACTCCACCAGGTGGTCATCTGGCGAAGTTCCAGAGAACACAAGGCCGGCACCGGCGATTTGGTCTCGGAACTTGTTGTTGACCTCATAGCGGTGACGGTGGCGTTCGTGTGAAATCTCCGAGCCATAGACCTCGGACACGATGGAGCCAGGCTTTAGCTTTGCCTCGTAAAGACCAAGACGCATGGTTCCGCCCATGTCTCCGGCAGCCAGAATATCTACCTGCTCAGCCATGGTTGCAATCACTGGATATTGAGCCTCAGGATCAAACTCGGTTGAAGATGCGCCGGCGAGTCCAGCCATGTTGCGCGCGTATTCGATAACCATGCACTGGAGACCGAGACATAAACCTAGGGTAGGAATTTTATTTTCGCGAGCAAACTTAAGTGCCCCGAGTTTGCCTTCGATTCCACGCACACCGAAACCACCAGGAATACAAATGGCATCTACATCTGAAAGAAGTTTCTTCGCTTCGTTCTCGTCTTCGCAAAGGTCCGACGCAATCCACTTGATTTTCACCTTAGCCTGGTTAGCAAAGCCACCAGCCTTGAGTGCTTCAGTGACCGAAAGGTAAGCGTCCGGAAGATCGATGTACTTGCCAACTAGACCAATAGTGACTTCGTGCTTTGGCTCGTGTACGGCTTTGAGGACAACATCCCACCGTGACCAGTCCACTTCGCCAGCTTCAAGTCCAAGTTTCTTGATGATGTAGGTGTCGAGACCTTCATTGTTTAGTACGGTCGGAATGTCGTAGATACTTGCTGCATCAGCTGCTGTGATTACAGCATTCACATCAATGTCGCACATCAATGCAATCTTGTTCTTGATTGACATCGGTAGGTCGCGGTCTGAACGGCAGATAACCGCATCTGGCTGAATACCAATCGAACGGAGCGTTGCAACCGAGTGTTGCGTTGGCTTGGTTTTCAGTTCACCTGAAGGGCCAAGGTAAGGAATCAGCGAAACGTGAACGTAGAAAACATTGTCGCGACCAACTTCGTGTCGCACCTGTCGTGCTGCTTCCAAGAATGGTTGCGATTCGATATCTCCGACGGTGCCACCAATTTCGGTAATGATCACATCTGGTGCTGGTAACTCATGAGCCTGTAAACGCATTCTGCGCTTGATTTCATCGGTGATGTGCGGAATAACCTGAACGGTGTCACCAAGGTACTCTCCGCGACGCTCGCGAGAGATGACAGTTGAGTAGATCTGGCCGGTGGTCACGTTTGCAGACTGCGACAAGTTGATGTCAAGGAAGCGCTCGTAGTGACCGATGTCTAGGTCGGTTTCCGCTCCGTCATCGGTAACAAATACCTCACCGTGCTGAAACGGGTTCATGGTGCCAGGGTCTACGTTTAGGTATGGGTCCAGCTTCTGCATGACCACTTTAAGGCCACGAGCTCTTAGGAGATTTCCAAGGCTTGAGGCGGTAATTCCTTTACCTAGAGAGGATGCAACACCTCCGGTGACGAAAATATGTCTGGTTTTTGAGGTGTCCATTGCATCTGCCATGGAAGTCCAGTTTACTAGTTCGCCGAGGCGGTTTTTGCCAAAGACATGAGCTCGGCAGCGTGTTCCCTGGCGCTCGTCGAATCGGAAAGCCCCGAAAGCATACGGGCTAGCTCTTCTAGTCGTTCATCCTGACCGAGCACCACCACATCGGTTTCTGTGACATCTTCGCTGGTGCTTTTCAAAACCCGCAATTGGTGGTCCGCAAAGGCTGCTACCTGAGCAAGATGAGTTACCACAATTACCTGGGCCTGTTTTGCCAAACGGGCCAAGCGCTTACCAACCTCGATGGCAGCTGCTCCGCCAACACCGGCATCTACCTCATCGAATATAAAAGTCGCAGCCTGAAGATCCCCAGCTAGCACCACCTCGATAGCGAGCATGATGCGTGAGATTTCTCCACCGCTAGCCCCCTTACCAATCGGACGCGGTTCCGCCCCTTTGTAACTGGCCAGCAGTAGCGATATGTTGTCGGCGCCGTGACTTGTCAGCTGCTCGGCAGCTTCAACCCGAACCACCAGCTGAGCATCACTCATGGCTAGTCCCTGCAATTCTGCTGTCACCGCAGCCGACAACCGTTCAGCTGCTGCATTACGAGAATCAGTTAATAGCTTGGCAAGTTTGAGCAAATCAGCTTGTTGGCTTTTCTCCGAGATTCTAAGTTGCTGTACGCGCTCATCCGAATTGTCTAAAAGTAGGAGCTTCTCTTCAGCAGAATCACGATAAGCAATTACTTGTTCGGTAGTCTCACCGTATTTACGAAGCAAACTATTTATTTCGGCTCGTCGACTTTGTACTTGATCTAATGAAAGCTCGGAATCGCTATCAAGTGAAGCTAAGAAACTTGCCAGCTCCCCAGAAACATGTCGAAGTTGAATCAGCTGCTCGCCAAGTAATGCTGCTAACTCTTGCAGGGTTGAGTCGGATTCATGTTCCAGAATTTTCTTAGCCTGAGCAACGAGCCCAAGAGCATCTAAATTATCGTTTTCACTCGATAACGCTTCATGCGCGTTGGTAGCGGCCGTGCGCAAACCCTCAAGGTTAGACAAGCGATTAGCTAGGTCAGCGAGTTCCACTTCCTCGCCAGCTTTTGGATTGACTTTAGATATTTCAGCGACAGCAAATTTTAGGTTCTGCAGTTCGGTTTCGCGACTTGCAGAATCAGTTTCCAAATCAGCAATTATTTTCAATGTTGATTGCCAAGAGTTGTAGGCCTGGCGATATTCGGAAAGCAAATCGTTATGGCCAGCAAAATTATCTAAAGCTTCACGCTGGGCACTCGCGGACTTCAGTCGGATTTGGTCGGCTTGACCATGAACCACAACAAGCTCACCGGCGATTTCACCAATGGCTGCGACAGGGACGCTTACTCCGCCAAGCGATGCGCGGGATTTTCCCTCGCTGGAAACTATGCGGTTCATAACGAGTTCATCGTCGTCTAAAGAACCACCCAGGTCTTCAATTTTGGCTTTCAGTGCGGAGTTGAGCACCTGAATTCGGCCCTCAACGAGTGTTTGCGCCTGTCCCGAGCGTACCGATCCAGAATCCGCGCGCTGCCCAAGCAACAACCCCAGGGCGGTAAGCACCATAGTCTTACCGGCACCGGTTTCTCCAGAAATCACATTGAAGCCCGGTCTAAAACCGAGACGCGCCTCGCGAATTACCCCAAGGTCACGGATGTGAATTTCTTGAATCATGATTTACTGAGCGGCTGGACCGCGCCATCCAGCTACCGGCAATGAAAACTTACGTACTAGGCGATCAGTGAATGGGCCCTGCGAAAGTCGAGCAAATTTCACGGATTTTTCAGATCGCTTAACTTCGACACGTGAACCCGGCGCCAATTCGGTTGACCTGCGACCATCGCACCATAGCACTCCGTGTCCTGCGCTGCGCTGAAGCACTTCCACCGCAAGAAGTGAGTATGGGTTTACCACCAGTGGACGCGAGAATAAAGCATGCGCAGATAACGGCACCATCAAAAGTGCCTCAACGTTTGGCCATACCACTGGCCCACCTGCCGAAAAAGCATATGCGGTTGATCCGGTTGGTGTTGACATCACAATGCCATCGCATCCGAAACTCGATAGTGGACGGCGATCTACCTCGATAACAACCTCAAGCATGCGTTCGCGCGCACTCTTTTCTACTGTGGCTTCATTTAGTGCCCAGGTGCGGTAGACAACTTTTTCGTCTACTAAAACTTCCACGTCTAGCGTCAAACGTTCTTTTACTGCGTAATCTTTTGCTACGGCACGTTTTACGGTGTCGCTCAAACCTTCGCGCTCGGAGTCAGCAAGAAATCCTACGTGGCCGAGGTTCACACCGAGAATTGGAGTTTGCGATTCGCGAACTATTTCAGCAGCTTTCAAAATAGTGCCATCGCCACCGAGCACCATTACTAACTCGAGGTCATCAAGAGAGCAGTCCACGCCAACTTCGGCAACAGTGTTCACTGCCAGTCCCTGACCTGGAGTCTGCGCCATGCCACGCACTTCACCAAGCTGATCGGAAGTCATAACCGGGGTAATACCGGCCGAGACCAATTGCTCGCAAGCTTCAAGAGTTGCAGTAACCGCATCAGGACGACCAGCGTGAGTAACAATCAGGATGTAACGAGATTCGCTCATTTACTTTCCTTCGCCAGTTGCTCTATCTTGCTATTCCATTCTGACTGATTGCGATGCTTCTGCGCACTAATCCACAGCACGTATTCGATGTTGCCGTGGGTCCCTGGCAATTCAGACCGCACCAATCCGCGGACTCCAAAACCATGTTCATCGGCACAGTCGACAACCTGCTGAATCGCCTGGGCGCGGAGACGGTGGTCATTGACGATGCCTGATGCATGCAAAGACTCTTTGCCGACCTCGAATTGTGGCTTGATAAGCAGAACAAAGTCGGCATTTGGCGCAACCGAAATCATTGCCGGAAGTACTAGGGTTAGCGAAATAAAGGACACATCGGCAACCACTAAATCAAAGTACTGTTCATCGACACTGGTACCAATGATTTTGCTCAGCTTCTCGAATGAGAGCTCTCTAGCGTTGAATCCCTCGATGCTAAAGACGTTCGGGTTGTCTTGTAACTCCGGCACCAATTGATCGTGCCCAACATCCACCGCAACCACGCGTCTAATTCCTCGACGAAGCAATACATCGGTAAAACCACCGGTTGAAGCCCCGACATCAAGTGCAGTGCGTCCTTGAACTTCGAGTTCACCAAAACTATCTAGCGCACGCGCCAATTTGTGGCCGGCACGGCTTACATATTCGACCGCTTCGAGAACGACTAACTTGGCTGCATCTTCGATATTCTGAGAAGACTTCTTTACTTCTCTTCCTTCGACAAATACTCGATTAGCCTCGATTAGAGTAGAAGCATGGTTTCTAGATCGAGCTAAACCGCGCTCTACCAGCGCGATATCCGCGCGCATTAGTTGCCGTCAACTTGATTGAGAGTATTTTCCAGCAGTTCGCGCAAGCCCGAATAGGCAGCAACCTGCTCGCCGATTGGGAGACCCTTAATGCGCTCAACTTCAGCCTTTAGCTGTTCGACAAGTTCGGTTGATTCGTATTCTGCTGACATTTTTACCTCTTTATAAGCCTATCTTTTGATTACTCGTATAGCGCCGGTTCAACTTCAAGCGCATAGATGGGCTGGCCACTACCCCAAATTACGGCGCAAGCTGCTTTCAATGCACCAATTGACTTTGGATCTCCGTGGGTAACCAAAACCTTATTGCCAAGTAATTCGACTTCAGCGCCATCACATTCGAATCCACGCTTGATTGATTTTGGAGCAGAGTAAGGTTTCAATAACTCGGCAAGCGTCGCCAAGATGTACTTCGGACGCCCACTTGGGTCGATGCCAAGAAGTTCTTTGCGAGTGCTCACCCCAGTCATCACCAAGGCGGAATCAATGCCCGCACGATTAGCCCCAACGATGTCGGTATCAATCCGATCGCCAACGAAAAGCGCACTATTTGATGCAAAGTGCTTCAGCGCCGTATAAAAGATAGCCGGCTCAGGCTTGCCAGCCACCACCGGAAGTTGCCCAACCGCAGTGTGCACTGCAGAAACCAGGGTTCCATTGCCAGGCGCTAAACCACGGTCCTGAGGAAGTGTCCAGTCCGAATTAGTAGCCACCCATTTAGCGCCATTCTGAATTGCAAAAGCAGCCTCGGCTAAGTGTTTCCAAGCCACATCAGGCGCGAATCCTTGAATTACTCCAGCCGGTTGATCATCGGCAGAGTCGACCACTTGAAAACCAAATTCGGTTACTCGAGAACGCAACCCCTCGCCACCAACTACCAAAACCTTCGAACCCTTTGGAATCAGTGTTGCAAGCAATTCCGCTCCGGTGAGCGCCGAACCGATAATTTCTTCGGGCTTTACGTTTAATCCGAAGCCACCCAGTTGCTCGGAAATAGTCTCTGGTTTGCGCGAAGAGTTATTGGTTACATAACCAATAGAAATACCATCACTTGCAATTGAATTGATTGACTCAACCGCATCTGCAATAGCGTGTTTGCCCTCGTAGACGACACCGTCAAGATCAGCAAGGAGTGTGTCGTAACTACCCCAGAATTTAGCGACCACGATTGCCGCCAAATTTGCCGCGGCCACCGCCCTTGTTTTGACCTGACTGCGTTGAACCACGACCGACACGTGAACCACCTTGGGCACCATCGCCACCGTAGGTGTTGCGGCTCTTACGAATTTCGTCTAGCGATGGACGCTTCTTCTCGCCACCTTCGCCATTCGCATCTTCGTTCCTTGAACCCTCGAATTTAGGCTTGTCGCTCAATTTCGGTATCTCTATCTCTTCAATGACATCGAAAAATTCGCTGTCAGGTTTCTGTTTCTCTTCAAACTGCTTCTCGGCGCGAACCGCGAGATCGTCCCACTTCTTAGCCTCGGTGTCACGATTCAATTCGCGTAAGCACTCGGCATAGGCACGGAACAACGGCACGGTGTATTCAAAAACTTTACTTGGATTCAATTCCGGAATCTCTAACTCGGCAAGAGCCAAGTCAGCCTGTGCAAGATCCAATCGAGCACCAGACATTGCAATAGCGAGGTCTACTCTCTGCTGAGGCTGAAGTTTGGCGCGATCCAACGAACGACCAAGTTCTAGTGCCCGCTCCGGGCGCCCCATTCCGCGCTCACTATCGGCGATAAGTGCGATTTGGTCGTTCGACCCACTGATGCGGCGATGCGTAAGTAGCTCGCGAAGCGCAAGCGCAAAATCACCGATGTTGTAGGCGGTCACTCCAGCGAACTCGTGAACCAACCCGATACGACCAGCTCGAGCAGCCGCAGCCATGGCGTGACGGTGAGCAAGCTCAGGGTCGTCGTCAATTAAGAGGCCGACCATGGCCAAGTGACGAGCTACGCGCTCGGCGTTCTCTTCGGTAAGTGTTTTTAGCTGCACGCGAATTGCCAACGGCAATTCTTCGGCAGTGATTTCCGGCGGGATGACCGGAGATTTCGCACGATTCGGATTCACCGGAATCTGTACGCGGGTTTCCCATTCTGGGCGAGGAGATTCAGAGCGTTCAGTGCGACTACCCGCATCACGCTTTGGCCTAAACGGCTTTTTCTGATCTTCACTCATTTTGAATTCTCCCGAACTAAGTTTCGCAGACTGAACCCGATTTGGGAACAGCCCACTGGATAAGGCCTTAAATGAAAATGGCCACCTCAAAGAGGTGGCCATTTTCTAAATTAAGTCCGGCGGTGTCCTACTCTCCCACAAGGTCACCCTTGCAGTACCATCGGCGCAGGAGGTCTTAGCTTCCGGGTTCGGAATGTGACCGGGCGTTTCCCCTCCGC
>JACCDO010147959.1_pt1 | contig 30113 bp, 15 predicted proteins | sample 7446101 | NCBI WGS metagenome assembly JACCDO01 (sample SAMN15323440, study PRJNA562643) | freshwater metagenome | isolation source: river surface water | place: USA:Blue River Watershed | collected 2017-08-16
GCTTGCACTCCTGCTGACCATCTGGTCCTGGTGGTGGCGGAAATGCACCAGTTGGAGGAAGTTGTTGTCTCTTCGAAGCTTTACTTTTTTTTGGAGCATCCTCTTCATCGTCATCGTCGTCATCCTCATCATCATCCTCTTCATCGTCTTCGTCATCCTCTTCCTCATCATAATCCTCGTCATAATCGTCTCCTAAATCTCCCATGTAGTATTTAATAGCGAATGGAATAACTCCAAGACGAATAGAGGTAGCTATTGACCAATCTTCGTCCAAGTTGAGCTTGCATTGCTCCTTTTCATTGTCTTCGTCTTCGTCTTCGTCTTCTTCTTCGTCTTCATCTGGTTCACTAAAAAAATGAAAAAATGATGGTTTTGGTACCAATTTAGTAACCGTCTTGACCTGTCCCTTGTTCTTGCCAGACTTCGCCTTCTTCTTCTCTTTGATTTCAGTGACTGTCAAATCTTTGGAAGCTTTCCATTCGATTTGAGTCGAGGTTACACTAGTGATTTCAAGATCATCGTCAAATAAATTCTTTGATACCAAGTATGTCTTCTCTAATACACTGTTAGTAAAATATTCATTTTCTTTGAAATAGAACGATAATGTAAAAGAAGTGTACTCAGGATTCACTGTACATGTAATATCATCAAGAGCTTCCAAGGCTTCACAATCTTCTTGAGTAATAATTTGACCAACATCACTATTGGATGATAAGCATTGAAGCCAAAAACCTTTAATACCAATATCCTCCGCATCAGCAGTATCTGCATCGGCATTTGCAGCAGCAGTTTCATCTTTCTTTATTATATCATCTGGACTAATCTCTGCATTAACGATTTGCTTTCTTTTGATATACTTATCTTCCTTCAACAAACGATATTTTTCTGCCAATGCAATTCGCTCCTTGTCCATCTCTACATCGATAGCATCAGTCTCCTCTTGCAATTGTTGCAACGCCATAACTCTAAAATAATTAATATAAAAAAAATAGAAAATAGTCTGATAGTTCGCCTTCTCACCTCTTGATCATACCCTTGTTCAAGCCGATTTGCGAGAGATACTCCGCAGCATTCAGCTGTGTCACTGCCTCATCGCCACCACCTTCTGCAGCCATTTTATCACAAGATTTCAATCTTTTCGATATCCAAAATGGGTATTTTTCCAATGGTGCCAGAATGATGTGTGACCAGGGCCGCACAAAGGAGAGGAAGATGAAAGATGAGGATTTATATACATTTAACAATGCTACGAGGATGAATAAACTGTCATTTTTGGAAGATTGTCCTCCTTTAATTGTTTAGTGGTGGCCACCATGATGATCTTGGGTCCATTGAATACTTTTTAGATCAATACCTTCTTGTACCATTTCCCATAAAGGTGACATTTCACGCAATCTATTTACATGTTTTGACAACAATTCAATAGTCATATCAATCTCTTGTTCTGTGGTAAATCTTCCGATACCAAAACGGATAGATGAGTGTGCCATTTCATCGTCAGTTCCTATTGCTCGTAATACGTACGATGGTTCTAATGATGCAGACGTGCATGCTGAACCGGATGAAACCGCGATATTCTTCAGTGCCATGAGTAAAGACTCGCCTTCGACATATGCAAAACTAACGTTTAGATTACCTACATATCTATTATTATCATCACCATTCAGTACCACATGAGGGATTTTTTCTTTAATACCATTCCACAGTTTATTTGCCAAATATTTTATCCATTTTGTATCAAAATCCATATCTTGGTGACATATGGCAGCTGCTTTGCCCATTCCAACACATAATGCAGGAGCCAATGTACCACTTCGGAGTCCTCTTTCCTGTCCACCACCTTTGGAAGAGAATGAGTGAATGACGGAGTAAAATGTAAATAAGTGAATGAGTACCTGAAAATAAAGGTTCCAGTCTAACACGTGGTTTTCGTCTAACATACAGTGCACCAATACCCTTAGGACCATAGATCTTATGAGATGATATCGATGCTAAATCTATTCCTAACGCATTTACATCCACTGGTAATTTACCAGCCATTTGAGCAATGTCAGAGTGCAGAAAGACATTGTTTTCTTTACATAATTTACTTATTTCCTTCAGAGGCTGAATGACTCCGATTTCGTTATTTACTCCCATGATGGATACTAAAGATGTGGCTGGCGTAATAGCGGTTTTTAATACATTTAAATCAATAATTCCATTAGTACCAACTGGTAAATATGTCACTTTGAAACCATCTTGTTCAAGTGATCTACAGGAGTCCAACACACATTTATGCTCTGTTTGCGTAGTTATGATATGATTCTTTTTTGATTTATAAAATTTTGCTACACCTTTAATAGCCATATTATTTGATTCTGTTGCACCCGATGTAAAAATTATTTCTTGGGCTTTTGCACCAATAAGCTTTGCAATATCTTCTCTCGCTTTTTCTACGGCTGCTTCTGTTTCCCAACCATACGAATGTGTACGAGAATGTGGATTCCCATACATACTAACCATATATGGTAACATGGCATCCAATACTCTTGGATCTTGAGGAGTTGTCGCTTGGAAATCCAAATACGCCGGTCTACCATCAATAGCTTCTCCTTTGATAGAAAATCCCGGTGAATGTGCAACATTTGAATGCATATTCTGTAATACTTGTGCAGGTACCTCATTCACTGGTATGTATCGCTGATCATTCTTCATTTTGTCTTCACTGGTGGTGGCGGGCGGCTTCAGAGCACTCATAAGCCTGCGGGGGCTGCGCAGAAGCGGCGCTTTTTGTCGCAAATGCTGCATTCCAATGTTAATATATTTTTGCTATCTTTTGCCGAAGACTTTTGGTGTTCTTCTTTCCTGACTGGGAAGGGCCGCGATCCACAGAAGGAGAAGATTGAAGAAAATAATTGTTTGTTTGTTGTCTGTCTGTACTCTGGAGTTTCTGATGGATCTATTAATGAAGCTGTTTAAGACCTTTACATTGCTATAGTATTTCGATCAAAATTTGGCTGTGTGTGCCGGTACTTTTCTAAAATGGTCTTCGGAATACGAAAATACCAGGTATAGGTAAGCCAAGTTACAGTCTGTGGCTCTCTAATCGATATCTTTTGGCCGAATTACCATGTCAAAACCTGTGGTAATTGGGGGCAAGTTAAAGCTGAAGTTGGGGAATAATAATTCAGGTGAAAAAGCAAAAAAACGTAAATTGGACGTTACAGTAAATGACACAAATATCACTAATGAAAAGATAACTGAACCAGATATTATCCGCAGCACACTAACCGAAACCCAGAAGAAGCAAAAGGAGAAGCAAGCGAAGCTAGAAACGAAAATCATGAAAGATTCATTGGAGGTGTCATATCGTGACCGTATTGACGCATTTAATAACAAATTAGCTAGTTTGACTGAACATAATGACATCCCTAGAATAAGTGCAGCTGGTAACGGTTAGTATACATATATATTTACTAGGGACACACACTTGTAATAATGTATATAATTATTTCTTGATTTCTTGAACTAATTGCTGTAAGGCGTTTGAAAACTTGGACATAGCTTTATCTACGTCTTCTTTGCTCACAATTAATGGCGGAACAAATCGGATTACTTTAGGACCAGCAGGCACAACTAGTACACCATTTTGTAACAATAATTTTGATACATCAGCAGCAGTCACACCACACTCTTCAGTTAATTCAATACCATTTATTAAACCAATTCCTCTAATATCTTTGATAACCGATGGACTAGCTTCTTTTAACTCCGCTGCTAAGCTTCTTAGTTGATTACCTCTATCTAATGTGTTTTGTAATAAATTTTCTGAACTAAATGCACCAGCAACAGCTAAACCAGCGGCACAAGCTAATGGATTGCCACCATACGTTGAAGCATGATCCCCTGGCCCAAACACATTAAACTTATTCTTACATAGCATAGCGCCAATAGGAACACCCCCGCCTAATGCTTTGGCGCTTGTAAATACATCTGGTTCAATATTATCATAATTTTGATAACCCCATAGTTTTCCAGTTCGACCCATACCTGTTTGCACTTCATCACATATCATTAATGCACCAGTTTCATCACATAGTTCTCGTACTGCTTTGAAAAAATCATAAGATGCAGGTTTAATTCCTCCCTCACCTTGTAATGATTCCATCATGATTGCGGCTAGTCCTCTACCATTACCACTAGATTGAATAGATTTAACTAAACTACGTAATGCATCTACGTTATTATATTCAACATATTCAAACCCAGGAGTTAATGGACCAAAGTCTTTTTGGTATTTAGGTTGTCCAGTTGCAGTAATCGCAGTCAATGTGCGACCATGAAATGAGTTTAATGCTGTAATAATCACAGGGAAATCAATATTCAGTTTACTATGAGCATATTTACGTGCTAACTTTATAGCTGCTTCATTAGCTTCAGCACCAGAATTGCAAAAAAATGCTTTATCAGCACATGAATTATCTACCAACCATTTTGCTAATGCACCTTGCTCTGGAATGTAGTAAAGGTTACTTGTATGATGAACCTTATCCATTTGCTCTGAAATTGCTTTCTTCAATAACGGATGTGCATGCCCTAAACAGCAGGTAGCAATGCCCGACGCAAAATCAAGATATTCATTTCCCTCACTATCATATAATTTACAACCTGCACCGTGGCTGATGGTCATTGGGTACCTACCATAAGTATTCATTACATTGTCTTCATAATTCTTCCCAACAATTTCAGTGTTAGAAATCGCTGCAGTGGGCATAGAAACTGATACAATTTCTTTTACGGAAACGGGTGCAGTTTCTTTACCAGCAGAACCAACTCCGTTAAATAATTGTGCAAATTTTGAAACAATATTCAATGAAAATACAGGTGCCAGTAGAAGCATAAATCCAATTATAAATTGCACGCAAAACATGGTTTTATAGAATCGATACGCAGTGAGTGAGTGGTCGGTCGAAGTTGGGTTCGGGACAGCGCTGCTGGCAATCAATTCCCTCGCGAGAACAGAAGTATTGTTTATTCAAGTCACACGGTGACATCGACCATCACCGGTACCGGCACCATTTCGCCCGCACAATAAAAATCATTATAAATGTGTCTAATATAGCAATGAGATTAATGAACTTTGCAGTTATTAGAAACTTTTTGAGTTTTGCGATACACTTGATCTTGTAAAATCGAAGATGCTATTGATTATTTCTTGCTAGAACAATATTACCGGTTCAAAACGTAAAATGAAATCTTTACTAGTAGCAAGATATTTATGATAAGCGAATATAGTAGAACTTTGCACGCACCAATACCGTTTCTCTATTTGTATATTAATTACATCATCTTTAAATTATAGTACAGTACCGGCGCCGCGAGAACATTCCTCTTGCCTTCCAAGAAATACCATTGGTAAAAAGTGACGAAATGAGTGAATTTACCTCGTTACCGCGCGCCATCATCGCGATCCGCAGCAGGAATGGTTTCAGTAGCTACATGGGACCTGTTGAGGGCACCAGTGCTCCCACTATACAAAAAAATACCAAGTTATTATCGATAGAGGATTCGGTAGGACCATTGAGACTTCCTCCTGTTTATTCTCCTCATGGTGATGTCATTTGCTTGGTGGTAGACTCGGCGACATCGCCAATAGCATTTTACAGTACTACAGATGGACGTCTGGTTGGGACTATTCCATGTTCTGATGCACAATCTATAGCATTTTCACCACAAGGAAGGTATTTTGTGACGTGGTCTAGATTAGTAAAATCGAATGAATCTGGAGAAAGCACTGGCGGGAATTTAAAAATATGGCAATTAGGTAGTAGTGGAGGCGAGTGCAATATGGTACAGTCATTTACTCATAAAGTATTTAAAAAGGATCTTATTCAATGGTCAGATGACGAGCATTACTTGTTCAGACTAGTTAGTAACGAAGTACATATATATGGCGGATCCGGGGAATTTCCAACTAATTTATTGCAAAAGTTACATCATGATGGTTTTACACAATTCAAAGTAACATCAAAGGCACCATTCATGATAGCTGTATTTAATCCAGAATCAAAAGGTAATCCAGCAAAAGTGACATTATATAAATATGCGAATTTGTTATCTAATATTGAAGGACCAATAACTGGCCGAACAACGTTTTCTGCATCAGAAGCAACCATGTTATGGAATAAACAAGGTACCGTGTTACTCACCCATACCCACTCGGATGTGGACTCCAGTAACACATCATATTATGGAGCTACAGGACTGACCATACTCAGTTGTGACGGCAACATTTCCGCTATTGTGCCACAGAGTAAAGATGGACCTATACATGATGTAAAATGGGCCCCAAATGGTGAGAGATTCATAGTTGCCGCTGGTAATATGCCATCACAAACTACACTATATAATACGAAAGCAGAACCTGTTTTTGAGTTTGGAAGTGCTCATCGTAATACTATTTCATGGTCGCCTCATGGAAGATTCGTATGCATTGCGGGATTTGGCAATTTAGCAGGTGAGATGGACTTTTATGATATGAAAAAATTGAGAAAAATTGGAAGTAATACTGCCCATTGCACAATTCAATACTCGTGGTCACCGGATAGTAGACATTTCCTAACTGCTATATTAGCACCAAGAATGAATGTTGATAATGGTTTTAAAATATATAAATATAATGGCGTTGGACCGGTTGTATCTCACTCAATAGAGCAAGCGTATGATGCATTGTGGCAACCAGTACCTGAAGGTGTATACCCTGATAGAGGACCATCTCCTAAAAAAGATGGAGATGCTTCAGCCGTGGCAAAAGCTGTCGAGCCTCCAAAAGTGGTAGCACCTTATAGACCTCCAGGATCTTCTGGTGCATTAGCAGCTATGCTAAAGCGTGAAGAAGCACCAGTAGGTAAAGTTAAAACGGCATCTGCAACTACTAAGCCTGAGCCATATAAAACGCCTGTACGTGTTATTCCTGGTCTAGCGCCAGCACAGGCAGCTGGGCCACCAAAAAAGAAGAATCCACCAGCACCAGCGCCAGCAGCTACACAACCAAAGCCACAACCAAAGAAAGCTGAAGTGAAAGTTGAGCCAGTACCAGCACCAGCAGTAACAGTACCAGTTACAACACTTTCAGCAGAGGAAGAGAAAGAGAAGAAAATTAAAAATATTAAAAAGAAATTAAAGCAAATAGATGAAATCAAAGCTAAGATGGCGAGTGGTGGTGAGTTGAACAAGGATCAACTGGAAAAGCTAGATAGTGAAAAATCATTACTAGAGCAGTTAAAATCTTTATAGTAACGACATCATGGATCTGACGCGCTGCTGTCTCGTAGCGATAATATACCATTTATTCTATTTGATGTAAGCTATTAATATAGAGTTTTACTATCACATCTCTCAGGAGGCCGGGGTAAGGGTAAGGAGGTAAGCATTTACTGCTGAGTAGGACTGAATTCATTTAAAACGTTCTACGATTTGGTCGACGTCGCCACTGGTCCGTGCGAGTTATTCTCGTTACTTTCACGTGTTTTGACCTCGAAATTGTTAGAGAAAGCACTATAAATATCCTTTATTGGTGTGTAAAGTCATAATACTCATAGGTACCAATGTCGTCGAATCTGGAAGCAGCTGCGCATGCAGCAGCGCTCGAGGACGGTGTTACACCGCCCGTGTACCTGGGTCCAGTGAGTATAGACATTCAATCCTCGGAGTATAAGGCGATGGAGAAAGATATTGAACAGGAAATTATCAAAATGAATAAAAAGGGGGAATTACGAAGAGGCAAATGGACAGTAGAAGAAGAAGCGTATGCCAATAGGTTGATACACGAATTTAAACTAGGATTATTACCACTTACAGATGGGACTACATTACGTACGTTTTTATCGAAACTACTAAATTGTGATCCTATGAGAATATCGAAAAAATTTGTTGGACAAAATTGTATTGGTAAACAAGTATTCCGGCGGCGACAAGCTGACTTGGAAAGGTTAACCCCTGAACAGATACAAAAAAGTCGCAATGATTTAGTGGAACTAGAACGATGCTTCCTAGAGAGAGTAGCACTTACAAATAAATCCAAGTCTGCTGGAGAACCAAAGAGTGGACGATATGTAGATGAAAATTGTGGAATTCTTCAGCCTTGGATGATGCCGCCGGAAGAAGTCAAACCAAGTGGTAATAGTAGTATTACTGCTTCAAATAGAAGTGTAAATTCCGTTGCAAAAGTGATCAGACTAGATGCTCTTCATGAAGCATCTACAATGTTTAGAACGCAACATCAATCAGCACATCATAGAGACGATAATAGTAGGTACAGTAGTAGTAACAATAATATGAGCTTACAAAATCCTTTGTCCCAATACTCACAAATTGATGAGTTTGGTCCAAATGCTCATACCACTATGCAAATGAGTAGTGATATGAATAGTAGTAATCGGTTAAACGATTCCTTGAATAGAGTCAACTCCTTAGATACATTATGCAGTTTGGATGTGCTTAAGATGCCCTCGCCACGCTCTGTGGAAACGTTGCAAATGCTGATTGGTCGCGATGGATCGTTTCCTTGGGGAAGCAGGTCGAATGACGATTCTACTTCTTTAAGTAGGAGTCATTCTGATGTGCCCACGTTACCACAAATGTCACTAAATGAACCTACAAAAGCAAGTGCGCGTGGTATATCCACATCAACATCGACCACCGGTTTAGGATCTGTATCCCCATCCAAGAGACACAATAGTGGTGATCAAACGATAGTAAAAAATTCGTCTGTTGAAAATTTTTGGATGCTGGTTAATTATGGAGACCTCCCTCGTCCTGATACTGATGTCTTATCAGAGACATTGTGGCAGAGAAATGGCGGCAATAGCAGTAGTGCGATAACCCCCAACGGTTTAAGCACATCGAGTGCAGGCCTAGTGAATAGCGAAAGCAATAAGAGTCTGTCGTCATTATTGTTGCAGACGAACTACTCACCAGCACAGATACTGCACATGCAACAGCACAGACTATACGATTACTACACCAAACAACAGGAACCTATTCAAGCCCCGGATTCAGACACCTCTACTAGTATCAAGAGAAAACACGAAGAACTTGGTAATCAGGTGGATATAGTTGAGCAAAACAGATATAGAGAACAATATGGCACCAGCAAAGAGAATGAAGAAGAATAATGCAATGTGAAGTTGAACCTAATAATATATTTGTTCTTTAAATGTAAGTAAGTACAAAGCGATTGTGTAATTTACGTTGAATTTTGGTCATCTAAATACTGCCGAATGCAACATACTTCGGCGTCGTGCTCACCGTATGTAAGCACCAAATTATCGTAGTATCTTGTTCCAAGAGAGGTAAGACTTTGCCTTAGAAACGACAATTGCTCGGCTTCCTTGATTTCTTGGCTCTGCAACAGTTCAATTATATCGATGGACATCCAGAGCACTAGGTTCGAGTAATCGATGGCTGAGCATCGTTGTGCACACTGGGAATTATGCATGATCGACTCGATGCTGTCCAATGCGAGGATAATCGACTCAATCTCTTGGAATTTCAGCTCAATAAAAGTCATTTTAGTGTTGATGATGTCCTGGTACACTACCGGCGGGGTAGCAGCAGTCACTCCCGCATCACGCAAATTGTGATAATAAGTGCGACATATACTCGCTATGTACAATAGGAGTTGAATTAGTAATACGTGCGACTTAGGCAAGTACTCCTGTAGTGATTGCTTGATCTCCAGCAGCTCGCAGATATCCGCATTCTTTATAGCAGTCGAACCAGTCCATAACTCGATTAAGCTTTGAATATTTGTTATTTCCTCCAATATTTCGGCCAAATATTCATTGGTTTTACTATTGCATTCAAGATTGCAACTATTGCATTTCCAAGTACCAGCAATTACTGTCTCAAAAATGGTGCCATCACAATCTTTATCGCCAGTTTGCACGTATTTACAACGTATCCCACTAGTATCATCATATTCACTGACACACCGACTGCACTGGCATATAAAGTACTTCTCGTTTTTCAATTGCTTGAGGCGCTGATGTCGACTCAACTCGTAACATTTTATATACGAAAATGAAAGCATTTCATTGGGTTCTATAGGTTTAGTGGCTATGTACATTAGTTCTCCCGTAACTTTAGATGTATAAAATAGATTGGGTGAACAACTATGAGATACCTTGGCACCAAATTTAAATAATGCGGCTGTTGATAAATCGTCATCAGTATGACTATTACCACAATATACATGAGCATTTGCATCTGCGATTAGTAATAATTTATATATTTTTTCTGATGTTAGATCATAGAACTTTCCGGAAGTATAATGACTGTCTGCTAACCATTTTCGTCGTGTTTGTAATGGTGAAATATCAACTTGATCAATTGGAGGACAATAAAATTGATCGATTTCCTGTTGAACTTTCTCACCAGCATCAATATATGCCATTATTAAGCCTTGAATATCATCAAAATCTTTGAATTTCCAATGTAATATTGGCCTTTCAGTGAGCACAATATCACCAGCAGCAAATGCTCGATCTGAGAACAGACATTCTCCGAATTGTGTAGTACTTATCACACTTAATCCGGGCGGAGAATTCATGTGCAGATGTTCGCGCTCAAGGCAATTCCATTTGGTCCTCACGATGTCCAAACTTTGGACTTCAAATTCTTGGAATTTTCAAGAAAGGTAAATTCCACACCACGTGTATACATACGGATTTATTTTTTTATTTTTAATTGTTCCTGCTGCTTGTCCAACATTATCCCTATATTAAAAGATTGCGATTTTAACAATTTGCTTAATTTCAACTACATCTTTTGCTAAACAAAATACAATAAACTAATATAACTAATACAATAAATAGAAAATACTTAAGTTAACGGCGAAGTGAAGTTGACATCAATGTCGCTCCTGTTCCACTTCTTACTGATCCGGCAAACATCATCATCGCATTATTTTCATCGACAAATGAGAAGCCTTCAAATGCTTTATCCATTGATCCAAAGTAAGCGTCCCGTACATCAGGTGACACTATAGGCATCATGGAGGTGAACTCTTGGTCGAATTGAGAGGTGTCTAATGAGCCCGCGACCATCGGAACCCATGGGGGATTGATTGAGCCCGCTTGTAATCCACTCCAATCAACATCGTGAAAGAAAGGGTGCTCTTTTAGTTCAGCTGCATCTCTTTCGCCTGAACCTAGACGCAATTTAGGATCGCGGACTAACAACTTTGATAATATATCCTTGGAGTGCTCAGTCATGAATGGAGGAAAGGTGATTTCTGCCTTCATAATTTTTTCAAACATTGTTTCCCGATTACGACTATAAAATGGTGGAAGACCTGATATCATTTCAAATAATAGTGCACCTAATGACCACCAATCAACAGCTCTACCATGACCTTGACGAAGCAGTACCTCGGGGGCAATATACTCAGGAGTACCACAGAAAGAATTGGCGCCAGTGGAGTGGTCAGAGACGCCTTCTTTACTCAATCCAAAATCAGTTAATTTCACGTTTCCTAAATGATCAAGTAGTACATTTTCGGGTTTTAAATCACGGTAAATGACATCTAGGCTATGTACGTGTTCTAATGCAAGAATAATTTGAGCGGCGTAAAATTTGGCCCTGTCTTCAGGAAATCGGCCTACTTTACCCAAGTGAAAGAATAATTCACCACCTGCACAATAATCTAACACAAAAAATAACTTGTCTGTTGTCTGAAATGCCATCGTTAGACCAACAATATAAGGGTGGCGAATGTACTCTAGCACCGAGCGCTCCGTCTTCGTGTGTTCTACTTGATTCTTCCGAATTATATACTCTTTCTTTAATACTTTTAATGCGTGCAACTTACCGGTAGCTTTTTCACGAACTAAAAATACTTTGCCAAAGCTTCCTTTACCAATGACCTTAATTATGTGAAACGAATCTAGATTGATAGTACGCTTTGCTTGTACGGCAGTTCCTGTTGCATTAGCATTTGAGCTTTCGCTACCACGATCATATATAAATTCTGCTTCTACAAAAGATAGGGATTGAATGTTGATACCGTCGTTACCATCATCATCCATAGTATCCGATTGACGACTATTCCTTCCACTATTTTTATTTTTTCCGTTCTTTTTATTCTTGTTTCCTGCTATGTGCCATATTGTATCATCAGCACCATCTGAGTCATCACCATCATCATAATTTTCATCATGTTTACCTTCAAACATATCATCCATTTCCATTTCATCGAATGATCCATTAAGACTACTACGCCAATGAATCTCTAAAAATGGTGGGGGCATGTTCGCATCAAAGCACAGAAATTGATACATTGATTGAGTACATAATATCATTGGATTTAGCGCAATTGACTTCATCCATCCATCCATACACGATCGCGCCTTTTCTAAATACGTAGCATCTAGACTATCACCATCAATTACAGGAATGGGTATAACATCCTTAACTACTGATTGCAACTGTTCATACAATGATACAAAACTAGCATATTTACGATAAACCGTCCAAGCTTGAAAGGACTCTTGCTGGACACAAACCACGAAGACCGAGTATGGCTGGGGTGGCGATTGGCACAGCCCGAAGCCCAGTACTTCCACCTTCAGTGACATTTTGTCTCTATTTCGCGGAATAAACAGTTTTCTCGCTTTATTCCGTGCTCCGCACTCCTCACCGGCCTCTTCAGCTTCTTTTCTCTGCATCGGTAGGGTTGGGCGGGCCTTGTTGAAGATGGCAATAGTTCGGGGTATTAGTGCTTAATCGCTTACAATATAATTGTGGTTTAGAAGGCAGATATCTGTTCTTGCAGGTAGATATATCTGTTCTCGCTGGTATATGGCCATATGACGTCATGATATATTAAAACAATTAATAGTAAGCTTGTTCATAGAGATCGTCAAAAGAGAGATAATTTAAATTTCATAAACAGTTATATGCTGAAGACCCTTAAACGCACACGACTAGCTTGTATAAGAATTACAGCTTCATTTTTTGTTTGGTCTCACGGTTTGGTTCGACCATTCGACAGAGTTTGTATAGAAAGAGAGCACTCTTGACTGTTTATCCGTCTGCTCTTTTCTTCTCTATAAAGATTTGAACTATTAAAATATCGACTAATATTGCCGGTGTACATTATTACGTGTACCGGTGTCTTTCTTGTTCCATGGAGCAATCTTGATGAAATCGAGTGCGAATAGGCCATTCAGCAGGCGGGAAGAGGCGCAATGTTAGTTGCTACGTGATCGAATGAGCGGAACTGTCCAGGCGAGTCTCCCCGTGGCACAGGCACAGCTGCTTCGGTGGATGAATGATGAAGAAGCCACCGAGTGTGGATTATGTCGAAGTGAATTCACAATCTTCAATAGACGTCATCATTGTAGAAAATGTGGTGCATTATTTTGTCAAGATTGTTGCTCTTATTTTATAGTCTTGACTCCAGAACAAATTTTGTATCCTCCGAATCCATTGTCGTATACTCTAGATTTAGTATTTGGGAATACAGTTAGATGTTGTAAAACTTGTACGGATATGGTTATTGGTGGCAATTCGCATACTAGAACTACGTATTCCATAGATGATTCGACTTCTACTCGTCCCACATTAGAATCTAGTGATGTAAATGGTAATAGCACAGCAGTCACTAATGATAAAGCACCAAATGGTGACAATAACAACACTGATAATAATGTAAGAGATAGTGCTGTAACTCAAACTCCAAGCACCACCTCCAATAACGTTATATCTGATGTAGCAAGAGATGTATCAGTACCCGTTATGAGAGAAGTATATGCAATGGAGTATGTACCAGGAGAACCGTCAAAACGATACATCGTAAATGTACCGAGTGATATACGGCGAGGTGGTACATTTAGTGTATATTTAGACTCTAGAATTATGACTGTCCGTCTTACAGCTGATGTTAATCCTGGGGAAAGAATATATGTCAGGGCTCCGACAGCAACTGTTGTTCCTATACCTGCTGTAGCTAGGGCGGTAGCACGCGACAATAATAGTGCTTCATCGTCTATTACAGTGTTACTTACAGTCCCGTGCAATGTTTGCACGTATGAAAACACCGTTCCCCATCACAGTGCATACTCTTCAATGCGATGTCATTTTTGCAATAATTTAATCTCATTAGAGTCAGAAGATACATCTGGACACACTTCCGGTGCATCCTCAGGAGCTATTCGTCGCGTTAATGTATTAGAGATGCCAGCAGAGTTATTACAACGCGAGGAAGATGCTCGGGCGAATAATCTAATTAAACAGTACTCCGTAATAGTTCCTACAGGCACCCAGCGCAATGAAATATTCAAAGTTGTCTTAAGCGCGCGTCTATTCCACGTACTCTGTCCTCCAGATGCACATGAAGGAGACAAACTTATAGTCTCTGCACCTGACAAGTCATGTCCGTTTCCACTCAATTACCGATTCAAAAGTGACTATAATTTGGGCAATATAGTATCAGACGACAGTAATGTTGCACCGAACACTGTCACTCAAGGTACGCATGAGAGTGTTATCGATCCCGATGTATTGTTCGTGCGAGCACATCACCAGATGCTGCGGATGCTAATTAGTGATCAGTCTAATGATGTGTCAGAAGACGACAAGATAGCCATGCTGTTAGCTGCTGGTGTCACTAATTCAGATGACGATGCTCGGGCTATTATACAATCTTGTATAGCAAAAAATGCAGAGAAAAGCAATAATGATGTTCCTTCTTTGCCAACTGTGACAAATAATGTTGATTCGTCCGCAGTCAATCCTGGTGCCATCGTTATTGCGGCAATGCCGACATCAGGATCTGGTGCAGAAGAATACGATTTGTTATTCGCAGAATCGAAAGAGTCTGCTGGTGATGAAGCTATTGCGGTGACATTACCCCAAGCAACCATCGTCGAAGCAAGGGAAGTGTGCACTTATATAATGGACAGTAGAGCCGTTGACAACGAGTTGATAGCAATAGCGGAAGAGACCATATTGTGTAGATACTGCACCTCTGTGAATCACCCGGATGCGAGAGTATGCCTCGTGTGTAGAAGGCGATTTCGGTGAAAATGACGAAAGGGTATATTATTATATACAGCTACAGTTATATGGAGCGCCATATATTATTACTCATTGATTAATGTGTTATTACCGTTTGGTCACTTATTGTAACGCACTCTGCAGTGAGTTCGAAGTGAGAATAGACGTGTATATAGGTGTGAATAGTTTGGAGTGTAATGTAAAAACTGTTGATATTTCTTTCATTATTTGAGCTAATATGGTCCTAGTTTGGCTGCTATTCATGGAGTATTGACCCAGCTTGAGCTCGTAGGGTTGGTCCAGCAGAACGCGGTACATCACTTTGTATATTCGTTTCGTGAAAAGAACCAAAATAGGATTCCCAGGATCGATGATTGCTTTTACTTCTTTTTTAACTTCTTCCTCCCATTGGGATATGATAGTTGGGCTGCAGGAATCGCCCTTTGCACGGGTCAGAACTTTGATTATCCCGGAGGTAGTTACCTCGGTAACAATAGAGGACAGTGAGACGTCTCCATCACGCAACAATATGTTTAATCTGCGTTGAAACTCATTTTCTTCCTCTGGAGTTAGCACAACGCCGCCTTTATAATTGCTTGGACTACACGCACTGCAAGTGGATGATGCTATTTGTGTTCGAGGCTTCGCTAGTATCTGTTTTACACAAATAACAAATGCTAGTTGAAGCGCTAACACGTCAATATCATCTCTCACTTTACTTAGTTTATTTCTTTCAAACAACAATGTCTCCGGAACAGACCCGTTGACATCCATGGAGTCCAAGCGGTACGGTCGTTGAAGCAATACAATGTATGCTTTCGCGACCACATACTTGGTAATTTCAGGTGTCACTACTAATGGAAGACCAGGGTTATATGCTCCCTGTGAACCCAATGCTTCGATTAACTCATCGCATAGAGCCTGGCGTTGCGCGCTAGAGCTCAGTACCTCCATCATCAAGGTGACGACCTGATTGACAGAAATTGTGCCATTTTGTACTTTCGTCAAGAATTTATTGCGTAAAAATGTGACGCCATATTGCTGCAGTATCGGGCTTAGAGACGAGATATAGTAGTTTGCCATGTCTCTTTGCAACTCGTGGATACAAGCCGAGATGTACTCGAAGAATAGTGGTACAAACTTGATGACGTCATTCACGAGGCTTCCAGCTTTGTAATAGTTTTCGATGTAACTGTTTAGCCAGAGTTCCATTGCTTCAGCCCTTACAGGTGCTTGGAGCATTTGTAAGTTAAAGAATAACGGCATAATAGCCGTTAACAATTCTTTCGCATTCATCGCTTGATTTTGTAACACATTAGCGAAATAAGACAGATCTAGTGACCGTTGCGCCATGGAGGACTGTTGACTCTTTGGCGACATTGACAGAATTTTCGCTTGTAGATCAGCAATGATACCCACCAGCGGCACCGGGTCGACAGCACTGCTATTTTTGACTCTGCTTATGCCGATAGTCTCGCTGATACCGTCACAGAGATGAGTCACTGATATCTCAAACCTGGGATTAGAGTCATCATCAGTGTTAGTCTTGGAGACTGAAGTAACTCTAGCAGATACATATGAGTTCGAAGATTCGTGGACACTCACTGGTATGACAGCGCCCACTTGGATGTCCTCTCCACTGGTAGTAAAGGGGATTACAGACCAGTATATTTTGTAACGAATAGAAAGTAAAAAACTAGTTTTGATGCGCTCCGCCATTTCCTGATGTGTCTTTGGACTAGATCTGCCTTTGATATAACTGATGAAGTCTGCGTCTAGAGGAAGCAGCGATGCGGTCGGATCGGGAGCATTGTCCAAACAGAATGCCGGGTTCAAGCATATCTCGTATGCTAGTTGTTCATTCTCTAAACCTGCTATTTCAGCGAGTTTTTCTACTAGTAAAATATTCTTATCTAATGCTTCAGTGCTCGCGTTATCTGATTGAGCACTACGCAAATGATCTTGCAGCGAATTCATATCTACATTATGGTTGCTGTTCCTTATGTTCTTTTCATCATCTTGTATATGTTGATGGTACTCTGCCAATGACGTTTCCACTTGAGCACGTAGCTCTTCTAACCTAGTTTGAGAAAAATCTCCTCCTAGTATACTGACAATTGACTCTTCAAGCTTGGTTAATTGCAAAGTTGCGTGCTTCAATACTTCATTGACACCCTCATCTCTCATATCTGGACCACCACCTTGTATCTGAACGACGACAGAATAGCATTGCTGGTAACTTAATTCCAATGCCTGTATGAATCTTTGTGCATCTAAATCTTTCCATTTTTTCATTGAAGTGAAAAATGCTCTAGCGATTGACCGATAACTAATTAGTTGCTGACGGAAAGCATATACTGACGTCGAAGAGTTATTACAATACGAAAGTAATGCTAATGTAAATTTATACATTGATTTGGTTATAGTCTTTGCGGTTACATAGCACATTGCAGCCTCTATGCTATCATCTCTGACTTCTCTTACATCATTATCAATGTTAATTGTCGAGGTCAAGACACTTTCAGGATATTTATTAATTATAAATGCTGAGGAGAGAACACGTACACTTTTAGACATCATTAATATATTTTTTTCATTAATATTTGGATCACGTGGTAGTGCATGTAGAAATGTATTCATGGATTTGACAAATAAGTCATTCAACAATAAACCTTGAGCATCTTCAAAGTTAATATTATCATTTACTAATTTTGCCATAACCTCACTAATTACCATCACTTCGTTGTGTAACTTTAATAGTTTCTCTCTCAACATACGCAGTGCCCTTATGCGGTGCCACCAGTTTTCTATTACCATGACTGCTTCTATTTCCTAAAACAAATGATAAGCGATAGAAACTGTGAAATAATATTTAAAAATTAAAAAAACCTCAAGATTAAAAATAGGATCCGAATGCGGCGTCGACGGCGGCGTTAGTGATGACATGAGTCTGTCATAGCTGACAGGAGGAACCGACAGATGAAGGCCGTCCATTTGTGCGGATTTAACTTATTTACGTTGGTATTTGTGCGAGTGTGTTCGAGAAGGTCACCGCCCTAATCAGGCCCTAGTGATAAAATATTGTTTTATATATTTGCAAGATTAGAAGTCTGTAGTTTCGACCGATGATGTTGTCAATCGCTGCTGCGCTGATTCTGTACTAATGTCTCTTGCTCAAAACAATACTACCCAGCACCGATTCATAACGAGTTCAACAGAACTATAACACAGTCTTAGGGAAAGAGCAAGAAGAATAAACGATATTGGGGAATAGATAATAATCAAACGTATAATTAGGGTTGTTATTGTTTATGCCAATTGTTTAAACTATTGATAGTGTTATCAACTGAGTTACGTTCACCGGTACCCGATCAAAACATCGGTACCACATCGTTGCTAGGACTAGCCTAGGAGTGACAGACTCACACGTGGACTCAATCAAAAACGCGTAAATTTGCGGCGCGGGAGCTGGCTTTCACGAATGACGATGACGAAGGGGGCACTTAGTGCACAAGATGTAGAGTTTTCGCCGTCGGTTCTAGAATTAATGAAGAAATTAGAGAGGAATGAACATGGTAGTTTGACTGCTTTAAAAGATTCTGTTACATCCCAACAGACAATAAGAAGCAATAGGAATAGCCCTAGAGAAGTAGTTACACAGACTGTTAGTGATAGTCCTGCAGCGAAGGTGGCCAGGGATAGTGTTCAATCGCCTGAAGTTTTTGCTTTACCGAAAGACGAGAATATTATTCTTACAGGAAAAAATAATAGTGACCAAAATGAGACTCCCGGTATTGTAGGAAGTATAAGAGTTGATGAAAGCTTTCACAAAGAACAGTCGATAAGATGCACTCCTATGAATCCGTGGTATTTGTCTAATGGATTACCTTCATTCGCCAAAAAATCCTCGAAAAGAACGTTTATAGAATTTATAGAACCTAACAATGAGTGTATTAGTGATAGCAGTAGTGCATCATCAATCTTGGTGCCGTCAATAGATACTAACGGGAAGGCAAATGATAAAGTGATTCATGAAACATCAATACTCACTAATGCCATAAAATCAGAATCTAAAAAAAATCAAGAATTCATGAATTTTCTGGAAAACATCATAACTAAAATATAGCTATATTTGCAATTTATTGTATTAATTAATGTTCACTTCTGTCTTTTGATATTACCCAATTATAATGATGGCCGGATCCTTTCGTACCGGTTAATTTTTTGGTGATTTTTTTTTCTTGACGAAATCAGTGAAAAGGAAGCGACTGGGATGTTAGGCAGCCGCAAAGTGAAGATTATTGGGCCGAACCCCGACCGCCAGCGCAGGAGCTCGGCGGCGGCCAACAGCAAGCTCGATAGCGACCACGAATTGCTCATTAAAACTTTACAAAAAAGTGTGTTAGCTGGACCAAATGATGTTGATTCGGGAGTAAATTGGGACGAATTAGAGGCAAATGATACGTATCAGGACACCAGGATTGAGCTCAGAACAGTTGGTCATAACCTAACTTCGGTACTGATTAATCCTAGAGAGTCCATATTTGACTCTTTTGTTGACGAATTTGAAATTGATCAAAGTATGCCATTGGATCATAGTGCTACTAGTTCACCAATGCCTTTACTCGGCAATGCCGGGGGTAGCATATCTCATATTGCATCGCCGATGGCATTATTAACTTCGTTGCAATTATTCCCTGCAACAACTGCAACTGATATGGAAAGTTTACAGAAACTAATCAATAGAATGAAGCGAATACTAAGTGAATTTGAATTATTACATCATAAACATACTAAGGATAATCATGATTTGGGCTATTTATTGACAGCATCGTCGAGTTCTTCCAATGACTCAATCTTGTCTTGCTTTAAAACAGTTCCAGAAATATTTTTTCGACCAGATTTTTCATTACAAAATCCTGAAATATTTAATATTGTATTTGGTCACATACATTCCAGTGCAGATGCGCCCGGTGATCATATTCAAACACAGCATCGTGCTAATTCTACGATAAATCAGCAAGAGACTTTATCCACGCACTTAGATATGATTGAAACAGCCTTATTAAAGCAAATATGGGTGAGATCACCTGCTTTTTTCCGTGCACTTGATGACTTGACCGGCATCCAGGTGCTGGTGACGAATACATATAAGCGATTAGGCGCACTACGCGAACAAATGGCGATTATTGATAACGAGGTTGCTGTTAGTGCCTTACGCATTCCACAAATGTATTTACGTCAAAATAACGAGATGAAGCTATACGACAAGCTTATTATGATCAAACAAATAATTGAAAAAAAAGGGTACATCCAATCGCTGATAGATGCCGAGGACTATTTGGGGGCGGTCGAGGTCATTATCAATGCGAAAGAGATGTATGCTAGTCTTAGTGAGCTAACGTGTTTAAAGAAATTAGGGCAACAGTTAGATGAGTACGACCGACTAATCAATGAAATACTATGCAATCGTTTCATCAGTGAAGCAATCGACTTTGATTGTGACAAAGTTACCAGCGTGAACCCTGCGCCAAAGGCAACATCTTCGTTTGGACAAATTTTGATGACTTTATTACATATGAACAAGCTGCAAGCCGCATTGATGATGTACAAAAGCAGATTGTCGGACAGTCTGCGACTCATTATTCGTACTTGCGTCATTGAGTACTTGGCCGCTTTCGACCCCACATTAGCCAGTGAGTATGAGATTATGGTGCAGCCTTCAGAGCCAGATACCCCATTTACCCAGCGAGTGAAAGATATGCCTATTGACTCATTTCTATCGTGCCTTACTTTGTGCTTCGAACAACTGCTTAGTGCGTTGCATAAGTCAGAGGCGGTGCATACCTATACCGAGCAATTCATTCATTCTGTCGATGCCAATGAACAAGAAGTAACCCTGAGCAAAGAAGCTGTGGAAAACCTTGTAATTTTGAGTAGGTCTTGTGTGAACAGCTGTTGTGACTTGTCGCAGCGTTCCATTCAACAATTGTTAACGATTCGACGCGATTCGACCACCCGTTTGCCTTTAGAGAAAATGAAAAGTTTATGGGAATCATGTTTATCATTTATTTCGTCGTTAGAGAAGGTGAGCGGTGCCAGTGCCTACGACATCAAACGCTCGTTAGTATCCCACACTAAAGATTTCCTTGTTAACTTACACGAAAATATGAAAAGGTCAATCCACACCACATTAGACGCGGAGAGATGGATACAGTGCGATGTGAGTGATGAGCGACAGGTAGATATTGACAAACTTGCATCAGGAAAAGCATTTTTACAGCCAGTGACGCGACCTGTTGGTAGCTCGAGTAAGTCGGTAAAGAGTGATGAAGCCATGGTGGTATTAGGGGTTCCCGTCTCATCGTCGGCATCGGCGGTCAACGGCACACCTGTATCTACTGTGGCACCTAAGAAAAAAGATACGCGACCAGCTAAAGTCGATGGAAATGTCTACAAGATTTGCTGGAGTGCGCTGTACGTGCACGAGATTTCCTTGAAATACTTGGATATTGCCATGTCTTTTTCGTCACTGACAACTGACGTCATCACCAAAACGGCAGATTTATTGAAATTTTTTGATAAAAGAACCAAAGACCTGGTGCTGTGCGCGGAAGCCATTGAATCGGCAGCAAAACTGAAAAGTATTAGTGCGAAGCATCTAGCTATAACTGCCCAAAGTATCTCGTTTCTACTCGCACTATTGCCCCATTTGCGTGCTGCATTACTAGCACAATTACCCAGCAACCAGCATATGCAACTGGTTGAGTTAGATAGAGTATCCCAAAGCTTCATTGAGCACCACGGGCTCATCGTGGACAAACTAGTCGAGATCGCGGCTTACGCGGTAGATGGATCATCACTAGGTTTACGCAAGATTGACTGGGACCGCTATACCGGTTGTGATTATTTTGTTGAAGTATTAAAGAATATATCGGCGCTCCACCGGGTGCTGCAGGAGTCGTTGCCGGTCGAGCAAATACAGGATATATTTTCGCGTATATTCGCGGCCATAAGCAGGAAAATACCGCAACATTTTGATGAAATTTTACCGACTACCAAGGCTGGTAAACAGCGTATTCTAGACGAAATCAGCCATTTAGTGGGCGAGTTAAGTCGGCTCAAAGGAGAATCCGCTGCGTTGAATACGCTGGAAGAAAGCTTTCGTAAGAAATATAGTACCGTTGATTGAGAGTAACGAGAGGCTCGCCCTTCTGTGTAATTAATATATATATATACATATCCGTTAGCAATATAGGTTACAATTAAATGTACATAGAAAAATGTGTTGCACTGCCTCTTCTGTCATTTTTTTTCTTAATTTCACCATATTTTTCATTCCATTCAACTACCTTCGACATCTCTCGTCCACTATCATCTACGCTTGCCTTGAGCTTTTGCATGGCCATTTTAAAGTCTTCAAGTGTAACTGGACGAAGGGTAAAGGGGCTGTCGTGAGACTTCCGATCGTGTATACCTTCTTCGAATATCTTGGCACGTTCATGCGCTATTCTGACTACTGCTTCGCGGCATACTTCTTTGATATCGGAGCCGCTGTAACCATCAAGCATCTCCGCGATAGTGGTTAGGTTCGCTTCGGGATCTATCCTGTTGCCCATTAAAGAGACGGATAAAATCTCCTCTCTGGTCTTGCTATCGGGCAAATCTACCATAATTCTACGCGGTAATCGTCTTAAAACAGCCTCGTCTAAGTCAAAAGGTCTATTGGTACTAGCAATCACCACTACTCTATCCTTGGTAGTGCGCAGTCCATCCCATTCTTGCATTAAGGTTGTTTTCACGGATGTAAGGGTGCCATGAGATGAATCATCACCATGTTCGCGACTGGATAATACACTATCCACTTCATCCAGATATATAACGCATGGTGCCAGTCGTCTGGCCAATGTAAACACCGCGCGGGCATTCTTTTCGCTTTCACCTAACCATTTATTTTCTATCGTTGATGCATCAATAGTCATAAAAGTCGCCCCACCTTCAGTGGCAACAGCTTTTGCGAGTAATGTCTTGCCTGTTCCAGGCGGTCCAAATAACAAGACACCTTTGACTGCCTCTGCGGCTATACCTTCTTGGTACAGTCTAGGGTACTTCAATGGGTACGTGATGCACTGACGGAGCATTTCTTTGACTTCATGCAGGCCGCCAATCATGTCGTAAGTTACCCCTATCTCTTGAGGAGTTATAACATTCCCTATGAGCGACCTTTCGTGTTTATCTGTTATCATTGCAGAGATTTCATCACGAGTCCTACTTGCAGGCTTTCCTATCCGAGGTAACGAATGCTTCGAGAACATATTAAATGCAATATCTAATGACCATAGCGTCAGTACCAACGGGTGGTCAGTCGATGCAGCCATGGAGGAGGATACCAACCCTGCCTGCAGCTTTATCGCTATTACTAATGCTTTCTTGATTTGCTCAGTACTCAAGGCCTCCCGCCGTATGATACTCACCTCATCAAGAATATCATAAATCCCTTCGTCGCACTTCAAACCGGCTTTAACTATTATATTTTTTATGTTATTCATGTTTAATTTCGCTATTTTTCGGGACATTTCATCTTCAATAAACTTGTCCCACAGCAAGCGCAACGAATGGTCCCGAGGCTGCGCTATAAGCAGCTCGTCGAATAGATTGAAGATGGTAATGTTCGCCACCTCACTACGCTCATCAGATGGTCGTTCGACTGACGTGTCATTTGGTTTGGTCTGCGCTTTGGGTAAATTGTCACCTCGTGCGCCGCGAAAAAAGAAACCAGGCAGCCCGTTTCTGTTCGGTTGAGGTCGTCCATTGGGCGGCAAATTGACGGGAGTTAAGTTACCATTCATGGAATTCACCGCTATTGGCACAGACATCATGTGTACTTTCACTTCAATATTTGGATTTTCCTTGGTGGGCGCGTTGCCTGGAGGCAGCTGCGATGCAACCATGTTGACAATTTGGTCTAAAAATGATTTCATTTTCTCTTGGACTTCGGGATCTTTCATGAATTCTTGCATTTCTTCGGCGCTTAAATTACCATCCATAAATCCGTTTTCGTTACCATTCGGTGGCTTGTTCATATTCATTTTCTTCCTTTGCTCCATGATTAGTTTGTGGAACACTTCCGGTGGGATGTTGCTGTTAAACTTCCCTGATCGTGGCATACCAGGTGGAAATGGAAACGGCATGGTCTGACCATCTGGCCCTGCAATGGAAGCTGTTCCATTCCGTAATGTTACTTGGAACGAGTTACCAGGTCCCATGGGAGGAGGGAAGAAGCCTGGAGGCATAAAGGCGTTAGGGAAACCGTTGGGAACTCCGGGTGGAAATGTAAATGGACCACTAGGTGGTTGCTCCACGGGCTGCTTTGAGTCATCACCCTGATTACTATTATTCTCATTATCACTAGAGAATGGATTACGTTGATCAGAGCGCAATGATTTCAGGATATCGGTACTGGAATATCCTTCCTCAATGAGGTCAGGCGGATCAATAGCAACAAAGAAAATACGACTCGCATTTGATTTAATTTCATCGGTAATAACATCACAAGCACCTTTTGATTGCGTTAACCAAGTTAACTTATCATTCAATATGACCACAAAAGGGGTGTCTAACTCCTCGATTAAGTCCAGTAGTGCGGATACTATGTTTTCAGTCCGCAACATTTGCTTCGGAATAGCTTTGGCCAGGCATTGCTTCTTAATCATTTGTAGCTTTTTCTTGCTTAATGTAATACAGCCAGCACCTATACTACGACATAATGCCTTGGATATAATGAGCTGAATTAGTCGCGTACCGCCGCCAGTAGATGTCAGTCTAACCGCTCTATTTATATGGTTATCTAGCACGTTTTCGTGGGATTTTACTAATGATGGATACGTCGCTAACATCGCCATTCCTTTCAAATTTAATAAAAAATCTTGATCTAACCATAAAAAACGATTTGAGCTAGTAGTTAGTGGATCTATAAATTGTGTTAGCAAATGATTATACAATTCTAACTTGTCAAATCCAGAGGCTTTCATCTTCTTCATCTTATTTGAATTGGTATTTAAGTCAAAATTTGTGATGTCGATTGGAAACTCCATAGATTTTTTCCACACTTGTTTAATGTCATCAATAACAGCTGATGTATTGATATTTTTCTTGTTCTTACGATTTTTAACAATTTTGTTCTCGCTACTAAACAATACTTCCGCCTCTTCGTCGTCACTATCATCGTCATCATCATCATCATGCATATTATCATCAACATCATCATCGAGTATCACATTTGCCGGCTGTAAATCATTCACAACATTATCATCTCCATTTATTGTAATTTTAGTACTTATTTGAAGCGATTCCATCAATTCCTCGCCGTCTAACGCCATAACATGACCCGATTTCTGTCCATCTGCAGCTGACAGCAGATAGAATCCAGCCCTGGCGCCAGGAGAAGCCTTCGCAGTCAGCAGCAACATTAGCAACGCCAACAGTACCAACAGTGGCGACGCGTGGCGCATCACTCCCGCAGCCATCACGATTCGCACGTTTACTTGACTCTTGCTTGTGACTACTTCTTTTTCTGTTGACGATTCCACATTCTTGAAGAATACATTGCGGCACCGGCATATGTACAAATGTGATATTTGATGTATGAGCTGATGGCATGATTGTGGAATTACTTGCTATATAAATAAATAACTAATTTATTCAATCACTCACTAACTTACGAACTTACTAACTCGCTGTTCTATATGAAAATGCACACATACGCATAAAAATTGCAATATAATAAGTGTACACCTACACGAGCACGTGCACAAGTACATACATACACGCGCATATGATTAAATAAAAGAGAATGCAATCTTTTCGACTTCATCCAGTTACTCTCCTTCTTCCTCCTGTACTCTCATTCCCTTTGCAATGCGGCCTTGTTCGATTGGCGATGACCAAATAAACTAAAATAAATAGCACAGAAAGGTCGAGATGCCGGAGGAAGGGGCGCCGAAGCAATGCGCATATCAGGGTAAGGTCAACCCATCGATTGTGCGCACCTACGAGGAGGACCTGGCGTATATTCACCGCGTGTCACCATGGCGGTTCGACATTGATGTTGGTTTTGTGCCAGAGGTAATTCATGTATATTGTAAATCCTGTATCTCTTGGTCTTATCCCCTTTATTGTTACTAGATGACGGTGCCAGGTTCGTTCTACGTGAATGCTGCATTAGAAGAATTAATGTTTGAGGAGCTAAAATTTGCCTCCGCTGCTGGTGGACAAGGTGGTTTTCTTCCTGCGGTAAAACAAATTGCGAATGTAGCTGCATTGCCAGGTATAGTAAAAGGGTCAATAGGATTGCCTGATGTTCATTCGGGTTATGGTTTTGCAATAGGTAATGTAGCTGCATTTGATATGGATAATCCAGATTCTATTGTATCACCTGGAGGTGTTGGATTTGATATAAATTGTGGAGTACGATTATTACGTACAAATTTAACTGAAGCAGATGTAGGTCCCGTGAAAGAACAATTGGCTCAATCACTTTTTGACCATATTCCTGTTGGTGTTGGTAGCAAAGGTGTTATTCCAACAACTGCAGCTGATTTAGATGCAGCATTAGAAATGGGAATGGATTGGTCGGTACGTGAAGGATATGCGTGGGCGGAGGACAAAGAACACTGCGAAGAATATGGGCGTATGTTACAAGCTGATCCTACTAAAGTTAGTAAAAGAGCAAAAAAAAGAGGGTTACCACAATTAGGTACACTTGGTGCTGGTAATCACTATGCCGAGATACAAGTAGTTGATGAGATATTTGACCGTCATGCTGCTGCAAGAATGGGAATAGATACCATTGGACAAATTTGCGTCATGATTCATTCCGGTTCTAGAGGTTTAGGTCATCAAGTTGCGACAGATTCGTTAACAGCAATGGAAGCTGCTATGGCACGTGATGGAATAGTAACAAATGATAGACAACTAGCGTGTGCCAAAATATCATCCAAAGAAGGACAGGATTATCTCGCAGCCATGGCAGCTGCCGCTAATTATGCATGGGTGAATAGATCTAGTATGACATTTCTCACCCGCCAAGCTTTTGCAAAGCAATTTAAAACAACAGCTGATGATCTTGACATGCATGTTATCTATGATGTCTCCCATAATATTGCTAAAGTAGAGCAGCATCTAGTAGACGGGCAACTAAAAAGGCTACTAGTTCACAGAAAAGGCAGTACCAGGGCATTCCCTCCTCACCACCCGTTGATTCCAGTAGACTACCAATTTATTGGTCAACCAGTATTAATTGGGGGCACCATGGGCACATGCTCCTATGTCCTTACTGGTACCCAAAGAGGTATGGATGAGACTTTTGGATCCACATGCCACGGTGCTGGTCGAGCCCAAAGTAGAAATAAAAGTCGGCGATCTTTATCGTATCAAGAAGTGTTAGATAAATTGGCAGAACAAGGTATTGCTATTCGAGTTGCATCACCTAAACTAGTAATGGAAGAAGCGCCTGAGTCATACAAAGATGTGACCCAGGTCGTGGACACCTGCCACAATGCAGGCATCTCAAATAAATGTATTAAATTAAGACCAATAGCTGTTGTTAAAGGATAATTTCAAACAAAATTTACAAAAAAAAGGACATATTTAATGCTTTATCGGCAGTTATTCGCTCCGCTGGATTAAACCTTAACAATTCTCTTATCAACTCTATGATCCCCGACTCGTTATCACCATTTTGTATATTAAAATAGCTATCTATTCTCTTTATCTCATGCACAATGCTCTTACTCTTGGTAGATAAATCACTGTACCTAAGCCTGTTGGCGCTGTCGAAGAAGCGGTGCCGTATGGGAGACTTCGCTAGCAAGCTACTGGAGTATTCCGCTATATCTAAAAACTTTTCTATTAAACATAAGTGTTCCAAGTCATCATGTGTAGGAAACAACAAGTCGCCATCGTATATTTCCGCGATCATGCATCCGATGGACCATATGTCCGATGGAAAGGACCAACCACATTCCAGGGTTACTTCGGGGCCTCTATACTGACGAGTGCTTATGATTGTTGACTTATGCTTATCATCGTATGTCGCACCACCAAAGTCTATGATTTTAATTATTGGATCCACAGGAAGGAGCAATTGCCTGCCATTATTTTGCAGCGATTTGGTAAAATTATTGCTGACAAATAAAATATTTTCTAACTTTAAATCAGTGTGAATTAGATTTATACTGTGTAGGAATGACATGGCGTGCAATAGCTGGTGGCTTATACTCTTTACTTGTGACAATGGTAGACCAACGTATCCATTTTTCTTCACTAAGTCGTACAATGAAATGCCCAATGGCTCAAATACCAATCCTAGGTGACCGCTAGAAGTGTAGAACTTGGAATATAATTTTACAAAATAGTGAACTTTCGATTTTTTTTGCTGTTCGACAACATAACTAAGTATATCTGCTTCAATGAGTGATGACTCGATGTATCTCTTTACGCTTCTAATAACTTTTATGGCCACAATATCTCTATGCTTACGATCATTGCACGCAAATACCTTACCAAAAGTACCCGTGCCCATAACACTAATGACTTCATATCTGTTGTACAACAAATCACCAGTTTTTGCGTATAAATGACCCTCATCCTCCGAATTGTTGCTAGATGCAGAAGATGACTTTGATGGCTTATCGTGGTGGTATGAAGGGCGCTTATTATTGCCACGTGAATCGTGAGAGGTCCGTCGCTTCATTAAGAGACACTGCGACGCTTTCCCTCCCTACTTAACCGTCTAATTTAACCACCTTGACGTACTGGCAAACGCAGCATTTTTCTGAAAATAAAAAGGTGTGGAAAATATTTTAGTTTTTGAAATAAAGAAAAATCTATTAATCTAGCAGCTAACTACCAAAAATCGATATCTACACACCCAGCAGTACCTACACACTCATAAATACCTGACACACTCACCAATTAATACCTAATACACGCATCAACCACACACGCATAAATCACTACCAAACACACTTATCTCACGCACTAAAGCAACAGGAATGATCGCTGTTTCTCCGATTCTCTAATGGAATTCTGAAGGGCCAGTCCAGGTTTCTTCTGGTTTCTCTTTGGCGTAAAAATCGAATAATGACTCCGCTTTGGAGAATTGTAATTTACCTTCTTTGTGTTTCCCTAAACTGGTCACTAACATTTTAAATATTTGTGGATTGGTGACTAATGGGATACCAAAGTCCACAGCAGTACGACGAGTGACATAGTTATTCTTGGTCTCGCTACCACCCGATGATGACAACGATGGCAGGTTAATAACCAAGTCGATGTCCTCATTGGATATCATGGAGCGAATGTTAGGCAACTTCTCTGAGTCTGCGTAGTTCACGAAGGTGGAAGGAATGCCTTTGGCTTGTAAGAATGGATACGTTTCTTGTGTTGCAAGCAATTCATAACCCATTTTATGAAGGTCCCAAACATGATGCACTACTTCCTCCAGTAAGTCGTTTTGAATAGTCAAAGCTATTCGCTTCTTAGGAATGCGGAAGTTAGTGGAGATCATAGCTTTCAAGAACGCTTCGTGCACATCGGAACCGAAGCATGCAACTTCACCAGTGGAGGCCATCTCCACTCCAAGAATTGGGTCAGCACCACCAAGACGGGTAAAGGAAAACATAGGAGCCTTGACGCCGACATAGTTACTTGGTCGATTACGAGTACCTATTGTTGGTAGCGGCATGTTTTCTACACTTTTGTCCACCATTAACTTGGTTGCAGCCTCGATGAAATCTACACCCATTGTCTTGGAGATAAATGGAAATGATCTCGATGCCCTTAAGTTGCATTCTATAACCATGACATCACTATCCTTAGCAATGAACTGGATGTTGAATGGCCCAGTGATGTTCAACGCCTTGACAATCTTTTGCGTAGCATCTTCAACACGAGCTAGTACGTATTCAGTAACATTTTGAGTTGGTAACATCAAAGTTGCATCGCCAGAGTGGACACCAGCATTTTCAACATGCTCATGTATAGCGCAGCCTTTCACTTCACCATTCTTA
>JACCDO010092010.1_pt1 | contig 30070 bp, 16 predicted proteins | sample 7446101 | NCBI WGS metagenome assembly JACCDO01 (sample SAMN15323440, study PRJNA562643) | freshwater metagenome | isolation source: river surface water | place: USA:Blue River Watershed | collected 2017-08-16
AGTTAAATTTATTTCCTAAATATTTTTTATTATACACTTTCATCTGTCCCAGCCATAGATTCTTTTTTTCTACTTTCACTATCGATATTATTTGGATTATATATTTCATTAAGTGATGGAGAATCTGATAAAAATTGGAAACCTTTAATATCGCCTTTATAATTTTCCCATGTCGCTTTTAATAACTTAACTGTTAGCGATTCACTTTGAAAATTAGCTTTTCTTTCTGAAATATCTTTGGTCATTATTTCAATCCAATTCAAAAATTTTATAAGATTCGATGTTTTACCCTCTGATATTATTTCGACTGTCTCGTCGCTAAATAAATTTGATTTTTTATAAATGCCATTACACCCACGATAAAAATTTAATTCTTTTTTTAATTCCGCACGAAATAATGCTGAAACACAGGACTTACCTTGGATAGTTAGATGTAAACGCGATTTCTCAGTTGATGGTATAGGTAGTGGCGTGATTGACATATGCAGCCCCGAAACGATAAAAGGATATAGGATAACGAAGAAATAAAAAAGAATCCTCATCGTATGCTACGGGACTATGTATATATATGCCGAGTTAGAATATATGATATACCGAAATGATTGGTTTCAAATGAAATAATTTGTTAATACCAACTTTGGATGTTTTCAATCTTCAAACTTCAATCAAATGAGGTTTTTATTTTAATTACTTACATATAAATGTACCGGTGCGGTTTATCTGTAAATTATCAATTTTATAAAGTATTATATTATATTATTAACGATAATAATTCTATAATGTTTTTTTTCCAATAATATCTGATCAACAAATAATGAATTCAGGTATTTCTATAATATTGTACTGCAATAAGTCTTAGAATAATTACGTGTATTTTCACATTTGAAAAAGAAATCAAGTCATCGGCATTATCCGATGGTAGAACTTATTGCTTCCAGAGAAATAAGTCAAAATATTATATAATGTAATTCAAAAATATTAAGTATAAATACATACTTTACAATTTTATATCAAACTGTAATGATTCAGTATACATATTATTCAGCCGCAACATTTTTTCCTTCCATATACGAGGAAAGTAATTGTATTCTTTGAATAGATTGCGCCTTTTTGATTTGAAGTCGCTGTATTTCATCGAATGATCGTGACTGATGATTATATCTTTCACTATTGATTTCGTTAATTTTTCTTTTAATACCGTTTATTTTATTAATTATTACTTCATTTGAACCTTGAATATATTCATTATTTTCTAGCCATATAGTAGAAGCATTAACTTTTTCAGACATCATACTGAGATTTTCTAATCTATTATTAAAATATTCATGTTGAATTTTTATGTTATTACATAATTTTCTAGAGTATTGAACATCATTAATCAAACTTGGATCAGGACTTTCTATCTGATACCGCAGCATATCTATTCCTTTTTCATTATATTTATTGTGACAATACTTTAGAGTTGGATATGGTAGATATGCTATATTTTCATGAGCGTTATTCCTATTAATTGTTAACTCATTCTTAATTAATGCTTGGACAGCATCCTTAACAAGAGGATGATCGTATTCGCGATCGAAAAATGGTAATGAATCGATAAAACAATAATTTTCGCGTAGTTCCATCATTGCTTATAACTTTTCAAATACCGTGGAAGATGATTCTGTGATGTTAGGTATGTTGTTTTGATAGACCTACCTACTACTGGTACTAACTAACACTAGGTGGAATTTTTTTGCGGCCGCAGGCCGAAAAAGAAGAAATACGACTGCAGTCATATACATTCAGATTTATATAAAAGCTCTTTACATATTATAATTAAACGCTAGTGTATAAGATCTATTGTAAATATTGAAATAATATTGGCAATAATAATTGTTACTAATGATGCTAATATTGGATTCTTATCACAAGTCCCGAAAGTTAACCAGTATGATGACTACATTGTAGTGATATCAGTTTGGGCTTCCATTGGTGTTTAGAGTGTCCATGCGTCGTCGGTCCCTGGCATACTTGCGGTATGCAGGAACTGCTGCGATAGAAATCGCTAAATCAAATTTATATTGTATAATGACAGAACAATCGATAGTTCATTTAAATGATAAGTTATTGTTCCACCATGAAAAAGAGATATTAGCATCGGCACTAATAGTATCGAAATGGGATAATGATATTTCATCTGGACTGCGTTGCGGTAAATGCTGGTTACGAGATTATGATTGTTATTGTAACTATATTTCTCAACGAAAGATTTCATTAGATTTGATTTGCAATAGTAAATTATTAGTTCATATCTTTGTATATTATCATTACAAAGAACTTGGGCGGAGTGCAAATACTGCACACTTACTAGAACTATTAATACCAAATTCAAAAATAACACGCATAATATATGGCTATGATTTACAAAAAGAAAGAGCTATGATTGAAATGATAATTGATGAAAGCAAAAGCCTTAACATTAAAACCTGTATACTGTATCCAACAAAAACATCCGAGTTATTATCAAAATGGATAACTGTAAATAATATCAGCAAATTTGATGCAAGTAATAACCGTAATAATAATAGCTGTGATAATAATGCAACAATAAATATTATCGCACTAGATGGAACGTATGGTCAAGCAGAAACGCAGTATAAGTATTTAAAAAAAGTACTGTTACAAGCTAATGTGAATCCCATACCTTTGGTGAAATTAGATCTAGAAAATGGATACTGTATGTCCATGATGACAGGACTGATGTCACAAGTTGGAAAAGGTATCTTATATCATCATATTTTATTGCATTATATGATTTTTTAAACTGGTAATTTGATTTTTATTAGAAAAAATTTGTACATTTCAAGCGTGTATAATGGCTATGCAACAAGCTGGAGTATCAAAGGAAATTATCGATATGTTTTTAAATGAGCTTGATTTGTGGTACGAATTGTATTAAAATACCTGAAAAGTATAATAAATAAATGCTCATTAAAATTTTCTGTTTAGGATTCAGCATTTACTGCATCGTAAAGTTAAAATGGGGAAATCGAAACTGAGAAAAATTGACAATATGCCCGAAGAATCAAAACTATTAAGCACAATAAGTGAGTTTTTACATTACAATCCACCCCCTAGTAGTATTGAAGAGGCAAATTTACGTAAAAAGGAAAAAACGTATTTATTTATAATAAACAGAAAACTCAAAAACGTTTATGCTGCTTATAACAATATTACTAGAAACATAATAGCACCCTCAATATACTTGAAAAAAACTAAAAAGTTTACTGTTTATACTAATGAAATTAGATAAGATTTTGACTTATTAAATATTAATTACATGTTACACTGTTTAAATAGTGAGAATTTTTTTTATCTAAAAAACAGTACTTAAATTATAACAATCATATCTACATTGTCTGTTTCATTGTCAACTTTGGTTATCTTAGAGTCATTGTCCGGTATATTGTTGTTGTTGCTTTTTCTTTTTACTTGCAGGTTATTTGAAGAACTGGACCGATTACTAACATTACTACCGTACAGAAGAACGCAAAGTTTAGTAATAGCATAAATGTTTGTACCAATGCCTGCAGTATTTGTGTGCGAATCCGCAAATACTTGTAATTTCTTCTGTATATCAACGAGTGAAAGAATATTTCCACATACATCAATTATACTGTTTTCATCGCTTGGCATGGTATCCATGGCATCCGAAACATAATTAATGCGATTACTTAGTATAATATGATGTAAGCAAACAAGGATTGTAGTGAGTTCATTTCCGTTATTTTCAACTATTATTTTATTCATTTTCGTCGTATACACATGCAACAAATAAACTTGCTTCAATAATTGATTAAATGTTCTCATATTAATACTTACATCATTTTTAAGTATCAATTGGAGATAACTATTTAAACAAACAGTCAATACTTTCAATGTTACATTTGGTATTTCTTTATTTGTAGGTATGTCACACACTGCTGATAACTTTTTATTGAACACTTCATGATGAGCTGATGAAAGATTGATATATAAATTTATTAAGAAGTTTAAAATTTCACTATTATAATGCTTGCATTTATCCAAGTCAGTGTGAAATACTGATGAACAAATGTCAATATAAGAGTCAATATACTTCCTGCGCAATTTGTCAAACTTTGCTGTTCGTTGCAACACTTTATCGTATGGAGAAATAGCTGTCTCAAGGCACCATATTGCAACAATTTGCTGTTTTCTTTTTTCGAATAATTTACTAAATGACCTCAAGGATATTGTTGGACAGATAAATACATCGCGTATAGTATTACTGTAAACAACAATATTCGATACCCATTGTGGAATATATACCTCTGTTCCACTATGCATTATATACAATTGATACAAAAAATGTTGTGTTTTAGCAATACGATAAACACATTTGAAATCAGAGGGTATAAGCTTCAGACAATCATCAAGAACCATTAGTGAAAAAATTAGATGACGCCATAAGTCATCATGAATATTGAAATATTGATTATCTTTGTCATTTACCAATTTATTTCCTACTAAAACATTTTGACGAGTTATTGTCCAATTTTGAGTAACAAAATCGTAGTACATTTCTTTAGATTTCAACAACGCGAAAGTACTTTTTTCGCGATCAAAATTGAGAGTTGATTTATCTAACAGCATGACAAATTGTTCGACGCAATAATTTTTTAAATGACACTTGTTAAGCACCAAATATGATAATATTGACTTGATACGAATTGAATGTGTAGTATATATTATGTTTGCTAAAGTTGGTAGATTCCTATCATTGTCTCGAATTTTTAAACATTCGATATCATATGCTTTATTCAAGCAATGTATTGTGTGACTTAAGGATACATGATTTATTATAACAAAATCATTTGACGATAATTCTAGTCTCACATTTTTCTGCTTCTTGTGGCGCAACATCTTCAAGGTTGTACTCGATATACTATAAGTTAGCTTACCGCTCATGAAATAAATGAAAGAGGGTATTGACTGATTTGCGTCTTTTTCCAAGAGTTCTATAGCTTTGTCATAGTAACGTTTGCTTCTTTGTAAGTAATATAGATGCTTCTTATTTATATTTTCATACCCTTGTGCTAGTATATACATACAGGTGCCATAACTCTCATAGCACATAGCAGTAGTATTGTTAATTTTACATTGTAATGATTTTTTACCTCTTTCAATGTCTCTATCATCGTATACTATGTCGTAAAGGCAAACAAGTTGTCCTGTCCCATTCTCCAATGTCAAGCGTTTTCCAACAATTATACCACTATAATACTCACCAGTGTCTTTCCAATTGCATGTGATTAAACTTCCTTTTTCAAGTCTTTCGTCAATATTTATTTCATTGTTGTTCGTTTCGATAGATTTGTCAACTAAATTAGCCACCGATGTGTGGATATTTGGGGAATAATTTATTAATACCACTGGTATTTGTACCAGGTTGAAAGAATCAATTATATTCATAAGTTTTGAAACTAGAATCACGAGAGAATTCTTTTTCATTAAAATGTCGCAATATATTTTTGATGAGCTAGATTCGGGTGCCTTGTGCAGGGGTGATACCATATTGCTTAGTTGATCCGAATTAGTTTGACCTAAGATTGAATATACCAAAGTACTAGCGTTATCACTAAAGTTTGATTTGTTGGTAACAACGTCTAACTCTAATGAATTCAACAGATATTCACACACAATGTGATCTAACTCGTTTGGTAATGTGTCTGGAAATGATAACTCGGTCAATAAATCGTTATAATGATGTAATAAAACTGTGCAATATTCAAAAAATGTTACCCACGTTTGGTACCTTAATGGATAGTAAGATAAATCGTTTAAACAAAGTGATATTATTCGGGAATATCTCAGCTTCAGCTTATCATGCTCATTACAATCTGAATTTAAATTGTAACATTGATCATTTAGTCCACCCAGTACCAATAAATGGTGATAAAAGTCTTTTAAGAATAATTCCCATAATTCGTCCACCGTATTACCTACACTTGTGTTGAAGCAAGTTGCATAATGCAACACTCTTAATTGTTGAATAAATATTGCATTGCTGCAGTCGTCATTAGTTGATGGATCATTTAAATAACGAAGTATTGTGAAATGCGCAGGCGTTTTAATCATCATGTGAAAGTGTGGACACTTAGAAAAGATGTACGACAAGGCATTTTTGATATCGCTCCTGGAACAGATACAATCCTTTGTGTCAACTAAAAATCCGTTATAAATCTCACATAACTTTATCAAATTATAAATTTGAATAACTTCATTTTTATTTTCCCATATTTTCGAAATACTTAGGCTGAAATTTTCTACCGTGCGGATTAATGGTAACTGATATAAATAATAGTACATTTGGCCTATAATTTCTAAATAAACACCAATATTATCCTTATCGGCAACAACTTCTTTAAACTGATTATAACAATTGTAAAAATCAATTTGTTTTGTATTGAATACACTCATTAATTTGTCAAGTAAAATCTTGTTCAGTTTGCCATTATGATACTTAAATAACAAATTTTCCGTAATAATCTCATGTAAACTTGATAATATATGGATGAAGTCATCAAAACTTAATATACTTATATTTTCAGTGTCCACTCGATTTTTATTTGAATCTCCTAACTGAATTGTACTCTGACATACATAATCCAATACAAAATAAAGAGCATTCATCGCTAAACTTAGGCTTGTATCACTTGTTACTTTTACTAAATTATTACATTGAGGTATTAATATAGTAGTATCAATTATATTAAGAGCGCTTGGTAGAATAAAATGGCGTCTCATTTTATGAGGAATATGCTTTTGAAGGGTATATATGATTTTGCTCAGTTGAACCAAAACCTCCATAACTAATATGTTGTTACACAGGGAAAACTCTTTGTAACAATAAAGTAAAGTATTGATAAAATTATATCGTATCCTATTAAGTAACTCTTTAAATTGATCTGTTTCTGAATTGGGACTTGTTGTACTGAATTCTATGTGTTTTTTATCTACTATTTCAATAAGCAAGTATGCTAAATTAAATATGGTACTAAAGATATCTATTACTTGTTTCATGGAACTTTCGGGGACTATTTGACTATTAATAAGTATTGTTAACCTACTTATTATTTTATTAATTTGAACAAACAATAGATTAAGTGGATTTACTTTATCATCGTTATCAGAAATAAGTGCATAAAAGAATTCTCTCAAATCATCATCGGACGCTTTGTCTAATGGTAACCAGTCACTAATACCCAATACTATTTCATTGCACCAAATATGAATATGCTGCGGTACATTTATGTTTAAATTAATGTCAGTACCATCACTGGTAGTTGGACTACCAAATGAAATATACAATAAACCATCTAATAGTTTGGCAATATATGATAGCCATCTAGTTATAATTAATTTTCGGGGTGTACCTATTTTATTCACGTCTCGCGTTGTAATGAGCATATATAAACCTTGCAAATACAATAATGGCAATGATTTATTTTTATCTACAACTGTTGAATCTAATTCGTAGCGCTGAGAGCAACTAGCTAAGATACTGATAAACTCGGTATCAGTTGACGATATTAACGTTTCAACCTTATTGACCCAATTAAACACTGAATCAATACTTTTTTCAATATTATTTATAGCATAATATTCTCGTTCTAAGTCGATAATTATTATATTATCGATATAAAAGCTTTTCAAAATTTTTACAATACTTTCATTCAGCATAGGCCAACGGGTTAAACCTAAAAGTTCAAATGATACGTATTTGGTAATCATTGCGTCTAAATATTCCCATAATGAAAGAGATAAAACGTTACATTTAACATTTCGGTTAGATTGAGATGACGATGATTGTACTGGTAAAGAATACAATAACAGTAATCTAAGTTTACGTATGTTGTTTATAACGTAAATATCATCAAAACAATTCGTAACTGTTGTTAGATTGTTTAGAATCATGTTAACGGTTGTATAATACAATTCATCGTTACCTTTTTCTGTGTCGGGACAGTTGTTATTGATGATTTTGTCCAAACAACATTCAGCGATAAATAAACTTTCGTATGAACCTAACGACTTTATTAACGTAGATAATATTTGATTTGCATTGTCATAATAGTTGACGATATATTTCCACAAATAAGTTATAAGTGTGCCGAGTTTCTCCTCATTCTTGGTTTGAGTAGCTGATGTTTTGTCGGAGTCAAACATTAATCCTGCTTTTTTTAGCATATCAGATATATGTACAGCATCGCCATTTTGACGATTATTTAACTTGCTAATTGTATATAGTAAAGCGATTTCAGAAGCAAAAGTAATAAACGAAGCCATTATATCTATAGTAAAAGTATCACCCGATATTATATCCATTACTTTTTCGTGAAAATTTTGACATAAGTTACTCAGTTGTTTACTCATTTCCGTCTTATCATTTGCTTCAGTTTCTGTATAAACATGTGGCTTCTCTCTCAATTTATTAGAGACCGAATCGTGAAAAGTTTCAGTTCGATAGAGTTGATTTAATTGACTAAAATATACTGCAATTGGTGGAAAATAATAATCAGTATTCATAGATTCGCATGTGTTTAGTCGTAGTAGTTGTCGTATGTCGGCAGTGCAAAAGTCATCATTATTTTTTATTTCCTTGCTATCGTCAGAGGTTGAATTGATTGGAGTAGTTGAGGGGGTATCACTAATACCTTTGCTTCTTGTGGATCTACCAGAATCATTTCTTTGAACATTATTTGAACTGTCATGCACATCGCTCTCAGTAATGGTCATTCTGTCTTTATGCAAAGTATCCACAATGCCGTCGTTAACAATTTCCGTATCATTCTGTGATTCATCGAATAAAGCAGCACCAACAAAATTATCAGTTAATTTAATGGAATCTACAACTTCAATAACTAACTCATTCAAGTCACTATGTTTGTTAATTTTCAGGCAATCGAAGAATTCTTGAAAAACTTTAATTACTGACACTATAGTATCTTGTGGGTTTATACCTATAGCGAATTTAACATTATGATGTATAATCGTCGTGCCATTAGTTGGTAAAAATGATAAAATTGGTATTGCTGAAGTTTCACACAAGTTGTCGCTCTTTCTAATGAACATATTATTTAAATCTTGCCATATATAATGTACAGATGACACCTTTTTAGATTCATCATACTTGTCCGCAATTATTTGCAATATATTCTTAGTTGCCCATAAATCATTATGGTGTAATGTTAATTTTCCTATATTCAGCAATAAATTGTCATCAAATAAATTTACTTCATTACTTTTGTAATGAATCATGCACATGGTTGATAATATACCAATTTCTAGTGCCTTAGATTTGTTATTTTCTATTTCATACATTTTAGATAAGAGCTTTGATGCTAAGTAATACAAATTCTGATATTGAGCACCATGTGAACCAGGTTTGTATTCTTTTTGTATTAAATCTATATCCACTATGCCGCTTGTGCACGTATTCATTATTTCAAGTAAACTTTCTTTTGTCCTTGACCAATGTATATTGTTCACATCATCATTACTATCGTTATAGTGACCAAGTGCCAATGAATATAAAGATCTTGAGCTATACAATGTTGCCTCAACATTTTGATTGTTACTTTCATAATTAGTAACACTTTTCTCTTTTTCTTTTATGGTCACCCAACTCGACATACGATAAGGAGCCAATCTATTTAAAATATTCTAGTCAATGCAATTTTATTGCATGTATGTGCATGTTATTTTTTTTAAAAAACCGGGAAAAAAATGTTACCCCCTCATCACGGAACCTAGATTTTAAATCATAAGTGTATATCATTAGTCAGATCTAGTTGATTCAATACTTTCTATATCTGAAGCACTATCTTTTTTTTTTCATTAGTTATGCGTATGGAAAGATGAAAGAAGAATTAATTAAAAATACAATAGAATGTATTTCACTTAGGAATGCGATTGATAGCGGCGCGAACAACTTTTTCTAACTCATCAGCAGGCATGTAACCTAGAAATTTATCTAGTACTTGCCCTTTATAAAATAAAATTAAAGTTGGTAAAGCTTCCACTTGATATCTGGCGGCTAATTTTGGCGATTTATCAGTATCAACTTTTGCTACTTTTGCTATTCCTTCTAATTTGCCAGCTACTTGCTCTAGTACTGGCCCCATCATGACACATGGGCCACACCAAATAGCATAAAAGTCAACTAATACCGGAACATCTACTTGTTCCAGCATTTCATCGAAATTTTTATATTGGTTTAAAGATGTATGTAAACGGTTTGAATACGAATAATCTTTCATATATGACACTTTATTGATGTGACTAATGAGTATCGAGTTCATATAACGATTATCGTGTTTTATAGAATGCAAAAAACAATAACTTTGCTGTAACAGGGTTACTATTAATAATAGTAATAGAGCAAAGAACAACATTGTACAACCTAGATAATACCTAAGCAAACGTAATCAAGTCGCTAAATTGTATGATGACGATTCATACAATTCTCAACTTCGATGGGAATTCTTAAATTTGAATTGTAACTAGTTGAAACTTGATACTGGAATTTTGTGAACCCAAAAACGAGGTACGTCAATGACCGGACCTATCGGCCATGCCTCCGGCCCTACGATTCTGGGGAAAGTTCTAGAGAGAGTCTACGTCAAGTAGAAGAGAGGATGTGCAACGTCAGCCAGGAGAGTCTGCCACGTCATCCGGACTGGGCACGCATAGCTTAGTTTTTTCACTTGTTATTAAGTTACATAGATTGGACCCTAGTTCCTCTACAGACCCGGTGAACCTACCAGCCTTAGATAAGCTGTCCATAGGTTTGAAAACAATATAGCTTTTATATACATTAAAAAACAAATTAAACATTAACGTCGGGCAACAAAAAGTTCTTTCTGTTACTACTGTTAGATTTGTTGTTAGTACTCTTATTTCCTTTTGATTTAGCAGCAACGGTTCCATAACTATTAACATCAGCATCAAGTAAACTTTCCTGTTCTTCTTGTTGATAATATTGAAATCTAGTTTCTTTCATCACATTACTATATTTATGAAGTGTGTTGGGTTCGATAAATTCTTTTGACAGTGTACTAGAGTTATTATGCATAACTAAACCACTTGAATTTATAACACTAATACTTGAGGTGGACGTATCATTACCATATTTTGATTTTGAGATCAGATTATTTCTATTTAACACCCTTAATCCAACCATACTATTTTTGTTGTTATTATAATTGTCGTATAATGGACAAAATCCACACCAAGTAGAGCCGTCCATTTCAAATAAATCTTCCATTTCCTCTAGCATAATACCTTGAGTTTCAGGTAATGAAATATACAATATTATCTCTAACAATATAATTACTATAATAAAAGTTATTAAAGAAAGGGTTGTATTCTTTCCAATTAGACTACTGTTATCATTATTTAAATAAGTAGAAATAGTCAAAAACCCTGCTAAATTACTAATAAAATATGCCGTTGTAACAGTACCAATAATTTTACCACGAAATCGCAATGGAAATATTTCTGTCATAATAACAAAACCAACCGAACCAATGGAAAAATAATAAAATAATGCATATAATGATAAAAATGAGCCAAATAAAAATCGAAGTAAAAATGACTTCAAATACAATTCGGCTTTACCATCTATTAGACCACCACTATATATACAAATTAACATTCCTAGCAACGATATTGACATCCAAGCTAGACCAACAAATAGAACAAAGCGTCTGCCCCAATAATCAATTTTCTTGAAAGCAAAACAACTCCCGCCTAAACCAGCAATTGTTGCTAATGTCAATCCTAATATTACACTATGCATACCTAATGAAACATATAATTCGTAGGCATATGATGAAACTATTTGAATACCAATTAAAAATGATAATATTTGAATCAATAAAGTTATAATAAATCTATAAAATATTGATCTTGATTGTATAATATCCAGCCACGAATCACCTAACCTAGCATCTCTTGTAAGTGCTAAATAAACATCATTAAATTCCAATGAGACGTCATTTGATCTTCTTAATAAACGTAAAGATGATAAGCACTCAGAAGGCGTTTTTCTAGCCAATAACCATCTTGGCGACTCCGGTAAATAAGTCATAATTGATACTGCGGCTATTACAAATAATATTGGTAAGATAAATGCCAATCTCCACCCAATGTTTCCAGACAAAGAATATATTGCCATATATTTTATTATTCCAATAATGGATCCAAAAATTGAACTAATTATTAAATAGATGATATTGGAGCCTCTATCAGAATTCATAGAAACTTCACTTATATACAAAGATGCCGATACCATCATAATAGAAACTAACCAACCCAATATAAACCTTATCGTAAATAAAGATGAAATGGATGATAAAGTCATCCATAGCATAACAATAAAAGATGCAAAAGTTGAGTACAATAAAATGGTTTTGCGTCCAAAATTATCAGTCAGGGAGGAAGCTAAAATAGAGCCAATAATTTGACCAATATAATATGATAATATAAACTGTAAGCAATAACTATTAGTGCTATTCGAGGTTGTTGATGTACTGGAACTTATATGATCAACTAAGTAAGAATAAAATTGGGTATTTTCAACAAGTATCAAACCAGAGAGTATATTTATAAAACCATTTAGAAAAAAACCAATGCTACTTGCTACACAGATTACTGATATATATTGTTCACGATTTAATTGTTTCAACAAACTCTGTTCCATTTTTATTACGGTTCTGATGCGTTTGATTCGAAATTATGTCAAATATTCATTTTTTACTTACTTAAAAATAAGGAAGTTTTAAGTCCAAGATCAAAATACCGGTATGGTATCCAATTTTGACTGTCCAAACTAATAAATTAATACTAATTAGTTAATCATACCTTCAAACAAGCAGAATATTCAATGTGTCACGAGTTATAAACAATGTAAACCTGTAGCGTTCTAAGAATTTATTTCATGCGACAATGGTAAGATATTCAGTAAATGTAGGTAGCGTCATACTCATAAAATTATTACGATTATTAATATTCTATTAAAATAAGCTATGTCTATTTTTCCTTAATGTACAGTACCGGTTTCAGTGACTCATTGACAAGTCATTGTGACTCACTGACTCACACAGTCTACTGAGCTCGTGAATAAAAGCAATGTACTGCAATATAGATGATATCTCAAACTGCTAATGTCTAGTTGTCAACAAATTCAATCTACTAATCTCCAGAAAATTCGTGAAACTATGTTTATGGAAAACAGCGATGGTTAGGGTTTCTGATCAATTGCTTAAAATTTCATCCCCTGTAGAGTGAGTAGGAGGGTTGACTAGATTCACAACCATTAGAAATGTATGGTGCAATTCATAAGACGTTATCCGTCGACGAGGAGCAAAGTGCTACATTAATAAATTCTGTAGGTAATGAACAAGTGGGTGGAAGGATATTATATGATTCAAATGCCCCTATCGGATACGGTACACGTTCCTCAGAAAAGAGGCGTATGCTTATTGGTTTTTTCATATTTATTGGAATTACTTTAGTTTGTATTGGCGCCATAGATCTTTTTGGTTCATCGTCATCTACATCATCATCATCATCCTCATCATCATCTCTGAGTTACGATACTTTAGTCAGAGCAGATAATAACGAAACTATTTATATCACAGATACTTCTCTCATGTACATAGAAGCATCAAATGAATATGGCGTATTTGATAAATCTTATTATTCCTATTTTGATGATGTGCAAGGTACTCAATTAATGGAACCATATAAAGATACAACTTTCACAATTTCTGGATCTCACCTTGAGAATGATTATTATTATTTTTGGAAATTACCCGGTGTAACAAAAGAAGAAGGCACAGGAACAGAGTGGGTTGTTTCAGGTCAAAAACCGGGAAATTATGATCTAACCGTGAAAGTATATGATTCAACTGGTGCTTACGTTGGTGAATATTATACTGTTGTTGTACTTAAGTATGTCAAACGGGAATTAAGAACATTAACAGTTGCAGATAGAGAGGCATTTTTAGATGCAGCCGCCGAAATTTGGAATTATGATACTACTTCTGGACGTGAAATATATGGTAGCCAATTTACTTCAATTCAAACTTTTGTCGCTGAACACTCATTAGCATCTAATGACATAAGATGTGATAGTTTTCATGAGGGTAGTGGATTTTTGACGCATCATTTGGCTCTTCAAAATTCGTTCGAGGCTGCGTTGAGAGCTGTTGATCCCTCTGTGACACTTCCATACTGGGACTTCACTATTGAAGGTCAACAAATTTTAGATGAAGGTCAAAATCCATCATATTTACTTGAAATTAGTGATGTTTTTACCGATACATGGTTTGGCTCTGTTGATGACGATGACCATATTGCTGATAGTCGTTGGGCTCATTCACAAATGCCAGTTCAGGAGGATTCAAGTAGTGGCACCAAGAACTCGTATGGTTATATTCGTTCATACTGGAATAATAATCCCGATGATGAAGTTGCTAGACACTTATTTGATGCTTGCGGTGTTGAACCTGTACATAAAGCTATTCCATACTGTGGGTTACATTATGATGTTTTGAATGTTGCTAATTTAGCGGGGTTACAGTTATTGACACCTTCAGATGGACATGGACCTATGCATGTTCAAATAGGAGGAGTGTGGGGTGGTTGCACTGAAGCGTATGCTAATTTTACTGCTAAATGGGCTGATGAATTGGATGCCTCAATCACTGTAGACGATATTAATGACTATTATCCTGACGGGAAGAGCTGGAAATGGGGATATGATGCTCCTCGTAGATTACAACTTGAGAAAGCTGTAATGGGAGAATATTTTCATATTTATAGATCATTTTGGCGTTCACATATGTGTGCTATTGACAATACTCCTGCTCTTTTAGTGTGTCCCGATGAATGTGATTTAGATGTTCCATTTGAAGATTGTTCGTGTCAAGTAGATGAATTAGTTGAAGGCACTACTACTTGGGAAAATCTTTTCCCTTGTGTACTGAATAGTGAATCAAATCAAGAGTCGTTTAAAGCTATTTGGAGTGATGAAATGCTCGAGGATTTGGTATATTTTTTGGCTACCTCATCTGTATTGGAAGGTGAGATGATAGAATCTGCATCTACAGCTGATATTATGTTTTGGTTAATTCATCCGGCTATTGAAAGGTTAGTATTCGCCAAAAGATTGCCACTAGTGACAGATATGGGTGGGACTGAATTTTATAAATGGGATATTGTAGATGGAAGTAATGAAACATGGTTATCTTATTCATATTACTCCCTAGAGGAAGGTGAAAACTTATATTATCCAGATGCTTACACTTGTGAGGGACACGCAGCTGACGATAATGTTCTCCCTGCAGCTCTACCATTAGTATCATCGTTAAAAGTATTAGCTGATACCGACAATAATGGTAAAGTTACTAACTGGGAATATTTTGTTGCCATTAATCCAAATAACATGGATGGTATTGATTATGTTTTCGATAATTACAAATGGGACCACTGTGATGGCGTTGATATGGATCGTAGGTAAATATTTGCGTATTTCTACTACACTAGTCACATTTGGATATCACCATGTACTCATTATTGATTTGATGTAAATATTCTTATTATTTATTTTAAATTTCCGACACATTTGTCTCCATTTTGTACTGACCTGTGGGTCAACTCATAGCGTCCAAGGGCCTTAAAATGAAGCTTCGCCAACAACGGTCAAAACAGCGACGAGGTACATGCACGACTTCCGTGAATCGAGATGATCATATGGCTTCGACTTTTTCTACTTACTATATACTTGAGTTCTGTATTAAGTGGTTGGCTTGGTAGATCTGGTGTTCAATCTTCAACTGATGCAAATTCTTGGAATGCACCAAATAATCCAACGTCGACTACTGTTGCTACATCTTTAACATCAACTGGTTCATATAATGACGACAATGGTCATTATTTAACAATAAATGATTGTTCGTCGTCTATTGCAACACAACAAAAGAATATTCCCAGAGATATGAATGCAATAACAATTAAATCTCCTGTAAGGGGACGAATTTCAGGTAGCGCTTATAGCAATGCTGTTTCTTCGACTATGAGGGAAGTAGAGAATAGTCGACCAAAAAAAGGATTGGCTCTATGGGTTAATAATAATTTACCTAAAATTGATTTTAGAATGGATCCTGTCATTAACTTTAAATTAAAACAAAAAATTAATCAATTTGGTGCTTGCATAACACTTGGAATGGATTATATGAGCGATATGAAACAATGGCGCACATATTGTGCAGTAGAAGATAAGATATTTCGAGGCCGTTTTAGTTTAAGAGGATCAGAATTAGGATGGACAAAGTCTTGGTTATGGAACTTAGGTATTGGTGAAGAGTCCAGTGCTAAATTTAAATTGCGTTTGGGTTTAAATTTAAATACGTTTAAAGTGTATGCAAGGTTGAGATTTCGCACGGAACCGATGAATCCATTTGATATAGGCGAAGGTCTGTCATGTGCAGGCAAGCTTCCATTACCTGGTATCTTACCAATATTGAGAGTAGTTCCACTACGGGTGGAATATCGACTACGAATAAATACTCCTCTTCCTGATTTTAAATGGAAAAGTTATCCATCTACAGACTCTATTATGCTATCAACTGGAATCGATAAAATAGATTTATCGCTAGATGAATTAAATTTTTGTTTAGAATGGGATGAGGAAAGTCCAGTTTGGGGAATAGGTGTCCAGTCTGCAAGACGGATGATGCCTTCGAAAGCTGCTGTACCATCTACCTTAACAAAAAATAATGGTTTGATTTTTAAAAGCAATAATAATGCTAACAATAAAAAACAAATACAACATCCAAATACAAATGGTAGTTCAAATAATGTTAAACCACCAAAGTTAATTACAACAAATCCTTCCACGAATTCTACGCCACAAACACCAAGTAACAATAAACTTCCTAAAGATGGTTTTAGGAGATTTAAACCTTATGATTACTTTCCCCAAACTGTTAATAATGTTATTAGTCACAATTTAGTTGTGTAAAAAACTCAACTATTCAACTTCAGTTATCGTTAATAATATGAGAATATTAAGTTAGTTATCATGTTAGTAGGCAAATATACTGTTACAAAATAATTATCAATAAGTAAGTAAATATTTCGCATATTGTTATTTATTTTTGGATCATTTACATGCCGTCTATAACTGGGCCGGTGATTTTTTGGTGAATCAGCATCTCTGCTCAGTGTACTTTTAAAATTGTACTTTCAGTTTAAAAATGTTAAAAGTGTTGATTGCTTTAGCCGTTTTAGTTAATGGTAAGATACAATCACTGCAGTTGTATTATAATATCTTATAAATTTTAATTAATAGTTTCGGCATTCATTACTTCACAGAAGAGAAGTTCTTGTAAAACTCTAGCTATGAAATTTGAAGATGCTATTGGTGCACAGCCTCCTTTAGGATTTTGGGATCCTTTGGGTTTATTAAAAGATGCCGATCAAGTTAGATTTGATCGTTTGAGATATGTTGAAACAAAGCATGGTCGTATTGCAATGTTAGCTATATTAGGTCATTTAGTTACAACTGCTGGTGTGCGCTTACCTGGTGATATTGCGTATGGTCTTCCATTTGCTAAAATGAAAACTGGTCTTGCTGCTTTTGAGACAATTCCGCCAGCTGGTCTAGCCCAAATATTTGCATTCATCGGCTTACTTGAGTTAGGATTTAACTCCCGACAAGCAGAAATTGAAGAGGCCCAAATTAAAGCTTCAGGTTGGGATCAAGAAACTTTAGATCGTAAATTGGCCATTGAATTAAATAATGGGCGTGCTGCTCAGATGGGAATTCTTGGTTTGATGATACATGAATCTTTAAATAATGATCCATACGTAATCAACACTCTTTTAGGTGCTCCAATAGAATTTAATGCAGGTTTATAATAATGCTTTAAATTATTATTTTCAAGTTAATATGTATCTAAAAATATTTCCCTAATGTTATTTAGTTATATATTAATGCAAGTTCTCGAGGCAATGTCAACAAATATACACAATTAAGTTTATTTACTTCACAACCCTATTCTTCCACTTTAAACACGTTAGGCACTATAGACATACGACGCTGTCCTAAGAAATATGGATGTCTTAAAGCATCTTTAGCACTTATACGATCTCTTGGGTTTTTTTGTAATAACGATGTAATTAATGACTTTATTTCGGTGCTTAATTTTGACCATACAGATGGATTAACTTTCAACTCTGCTTGAACTGTTTGTTTGATAATTTCACTCTGGTCATCGCCATCAAAGGGCAACTTACCACAAAGTAACAAAAACATTATAACACCAACTGACCATAAATCAGCTTCTTTTCCATATCCTTGTAGTGTCAATACTTCAGGCGCCACATAGGACAATGTACCACAAGCAAGGGCCATTGTCTCTTTAGGCAATACCATTTTCGATAAACCAAAATCTGCTATTTTTAAATCTTCTAAATTTTCACCACACAATATATTTTCAGGTTTTAAATCTCTGTGTACTATGCCTAAGTCATGCAAGTATGCAACAGATTCTAGCAATGGTCGTATCACTTTACAACATTCTTCTTCTGAAAAACGAGGTCTGCCAACTATTCTTTCAAATAATTCGCCCCCTTTTAACATTTCCATAACAATGTATATGTATTGTTTACTTTCATACAAGCCTTCCATGTGTATAATGTTAGGGTGATTAACAAGTTTAAGTATAGCAATTTCAGTACGGAGTAGTGATTTATCTTCTTGTTCAATTGTAGACTTGTCGATGATTTTTACAGCACAATGTTTACCAGTGACTTTATGAACACATTCTTTAACTATACTGAATCTTCCTCTACCAAGTTCTCTACCAATAGCATATTCCTCTTCAATAGGAACCACATGCGCAGCGTGTTGCAATGAAGTCACCCATTTATCTCGTTCTTCTATACTTTTGGCATATAAAACGCGTTTGTCGTGCCGATGATGAACACCAGTGCATTGATCTAAATGTAAGATTTCAAACCCATAATAACCTTTTAATTCCATATCTGGTTCTTTGATACTTTCAATGATAGAACCAGCCAGAAAAATAACTCCTTTACAACGGATGTCTTTAGGATGATTGTAATAATATAGGCACGACGTAGCTAATAAATAATAGCGCTTAGATAACAAATGTAAAAATGAATGTCCATGCTTCCAAAGATAACCTTCATCGCATTTCAAATGTTGGACAGATATTTTAGTACTGGGATGTGAAGCTGTTGTTAGTAGCTTATCTATAATATGTGCAATACTTGCACGTGTCTGTTCATTACAAGTAGTTTCCATGGCACTAACAAGTAACTGTCGAACCATATCCTCTTCGGAATCATCACCTCCGGAAGTTTCACTAAGTAATGAATATTCTCTATCCCTAGTATCTACGTGCTCTGAAAAACTAGAACGGGTTATGCGTCTCGAAGCTCTATTTGCATTTAAAGTTACTAAACCTAAATTATCCGACAAATTAATTTCATCTCCCATATTTTTTAAACTAGCAATACGTTTCATATGGGGTAATGTTTCTTTCTTATCAACATGAGGATTCGTGTCTTTACTTCCAGTGTAGGGTATTACATTTTCTAAATATTCCATAATAGCAGGATTTCTCTCAATCCACATTTTAAATTCATCGTAATTTAGTGTCCCTAGAGACAAATATTAGTGTTAAAACAATAATAATAATAATAATAATAATAATAATAAAATAAGTATATAATACCTTCGTGATGTAAATCGCATTCCTCAAAAGCTTTTTCTGCTATATCATGATTAGTATATTGCCCTTCAATATATTCATGATTATCATCAAAATTGTCTATGCTTGCTGAAATCTGGGGGATATTATCTGATAAAATATCTTTGGGTATGTGATTTAGTAAAACCTCTAATTCCTGTTTATTTACCATATTGTTGGCATTAACATCATACATCTGAAACAAAAAGTGGATTTTTTCATCTTTATTCCCTCTGCAAACTATCGCTAACCCAGTTATAAAGTCATCGAAATTTATTAAATCCGTACTTGATTTATTAAATTGAGCAAATAAACGTTCTCCTAACAAGCCGTTTAAGGGGAAATATTGTAAAAATGTTTCTTTATCAACACCTTTGCCATTATTACGCTCTGCCATATCTCTCCATGTTTTCTCTAAAACCTCTATTTCATCTTTATCAAACTTTGTTGCAGCTAATTTAGCTTCACCATGGAGCTTTAAATGGCTATTTCCCATGATGATCGAAACTTCAAGAATAACTTATGCAGTAACGAAGATATATAACCAATGCGGCAACTAGATAATGTTAATAATTATCTTGACGCCTACAGGCGTGGTACCTACCTATTGTGGTATCTTCGCGCACTCCAGGGCCGATAAAAAAATATTATATATAGATATTTTATATCCATTCCTTGTAACACTTTTCCGTTTGAGACTTTGCTTCTGGTTTCAGAGATTGGTTGATTATATATAATACACAAAAATCTTACACTTTCAACCAAAATTTTAAATAATCATATCCTACTAACAAAAATGGCCCACTCATACCACGTACTAAATTAACAGATAATCCAGCGAATAATCCTTTACTTATGCCTTCATGTTTTAATATATACTTGAAACATTGATATCCATTTTGATAAAATGGTAATCCAGTTTTGGGGTCAATATGTTTGGACATCATCATACGACGCTTTATTGTATCTAAAGGATAACATATCGTACCAGAAAGTGAAGTCACTAACTGTGCTATCAGTAGTCTATTTATTGCAGAATCATCAAATTTCTTGTCTACACTAACGACTTTAATAATTTCGTAGCCACCTAAAAATAATGACTTAAATATAATTGCACCAATAAAAGCTGTTTTTAAGCCACTATATACGCCTTTAACTAGCCCATTTTCTTGATACACTTTATGTATACAATCAAATGTGCCGTTATATTTCGTATTTAATTTATTTACACTATTATCTGTCGCTAATCTGGTTCTTGCCATATCTAAGGGGTACGTTACTAATAATGCTGTACCACCAGCCAATCCTCCAGATATAAGATTTCCAAGTAAAAATCTATGTGCATTTGTTCTGCTGTTACTACTTCCAACAATTATTTCACGATATCTATCATTAAACGCAAATGTTATAGCTGCATTTGGTATATACCGAAGACAATTTGCAATATTACCTCTCCAAAATGATAATATTCCTTGCTCTCGATACACTCTTATGACACAATCTATAGGACCCGAGTACCTTTGGCTAGCTTGAATGGTGGTATTTATGGATTGAGTTTGTAAAAGTAACTTAATCCTTTCTACAGGCGCAGTAGCACTTTTAGAAACAACACCTGATACAGCACCAGCAACAATATCTTGTCCGAATGACAATATTGCCTTTTGGTCACTCGTCATTCATATCTATCTTTCGCTTCAACTATAGGTTATCTTCCTATTTTAATTATTTTGTAAAATTTCTGCCGAATTCTGGACCAAATTTTTTGCAGCAAATTTTTACGAATTAAGAAGAATCTGAAATCCCTGGGCCTCGTTCATGTATGAACACTTACTTGTTTATGATGATTTTAACGCAGTGTTCTTTGAGATGTCGGTACGGCTATATACATGTCATGCATGTATGAATATTACGTAGATACAGTCTGTTACATCAACGGTATCGATATACTGTAGATCCGCACAGGGATTAAAAAGAACAATTTAATTCTTATTTACAAACATAACCGGTTAATTTATCCCTATTTAACATAACATTTTAAATTTATTAGTATCTCCCCGACAAAACTTACCATAATAATTTGTAATCTTGTGAATCATGATTGATGTAAGTATATCATGTGAAATTACTTGACACCAACTAAACTCATCACTGTGAATAATCGAAATATAATTTTAGCAAGAAAGTTGAGGTATATGATATAGTATTAGATGATGTAAAATGAAACTACTTGAGTCGATTTTCAATATAATCTTCTTATTTGTATCTCCTTCTAATAGCAGCTTCTAGGTCATCATCATTAATGGCATACTCATCATTTGCGATAGGAATCATATTGGTTTTCTTCTTTTTTTCACTGGCGTTAACAGACTTCGACTTGCTCTTCGTTGTTGTATTTTTAGTTACACTTTTCTTACATTTGGTATTTGGAATTTTCGGAGGTTCGACGTATTCGTTTGCTAGTGGGATTATATATTCTTCAAAATATTTCTTGGAGACTTCAATATTTTCATCTGTTTCGTCAATTGTATCGTAAACATTTAAACTTATAGACGCTTTACGTGTCCCAGTGACAGCAGTAAATTGCGTAGTTCTGTATGGTTCTGGATAAACCGGTGGTTCAGTTAATGAAGGTTGTCTATAACACTCTTTCTTAAAAGTATCATGTGGTACTGCTCTATTGTTTTTTCTACACTCATCATCACGATGATCCAACTCTTTTGCGAATGCAAATGATAAATTCATAGACGCTTTTTTAAATTTATGCTCGCAGTAATACCAAAAATACCAAATGCATGCTGGTAATGGTAATAAAAAATAAAATGGACCTGCAAAATAGGTTTCGTGTAATTGTAAGGATAAATATCCTAACAGTGTTAAGATAGCAAACATCAATGATATTAATGATCTGTTAAAAACAGCATACCACATAAAACCACCAGACTGGTAATCATTGATGTATACATATAATAATTGATATTTATACATAATATACGCCATTGCAAAGAATATTACACATAATGGCGATAGCAATGGTGATATACACGCATATGTTATCATAATCATCAAAACCATCATTAATTGTGGATATATCCAGCCATATAACATAGGCCATGCATAAAATGCACCACTTTTTAATTCTCTCTTCGTAGTTTTTCTACTATCCATACAATTGCCCATCAATAAAATTGTTGATAGTTGCCAAGGTCTTATCATTTCAAGAGGTATAGCTATTAATATTTTAACTAGCATTAAAGAACAAAAATATAGTGACACAGAGGGTATAGATCGACCTAATATGTTCACTAATGTCTGAGGTTTACGCAAAATTAATAATATTTGATCCCATATATCTAATCCTCCAGTTCCTATCGTCACATATATATTTACTAGCTGATAATAGAAATAGCGAGTCATAATACTATTTTGCACTTCACTTTCAAGTTTAATTCCTTCATAATACCTTGCAATAAAATCAAAAATTTGAGGCAAGATAAGTAAAAATACTAAAATTATCACAACAGATAAAAAGTCACCACCAGATGTACCTAAGTTCAGCATCTGTACAAATATATTTATCGATGTGACAAGTTGTGACCAAAATATAGAGCAAAAAATCAATAAAATATTAGCAATAAAATTACGCATTTTTATTTGACTTTTTGGTATTGCCACATTTTCCCAAATAACGTCTGTTGAAAAGATAAAAAAATGTCAAAATAATACGGGGAAATTTTGAAAACTAATGTATCTCACCTTTGGGATTTGGCGCATGATTAATTTCCATAGATTCGTGAGACAATAACATTTGATGTGAAATATTTTCTGTAACTCTTGTGGTAAAGGTAACAAATGCAGTTGTGGAATACTTAGTAAATGCACCAAGTGATACCATTTCTAAAGCTCTCTCTATTTCAACCAAGCCTTTCCAAGCACCGATACCTGCTAATTTTGTCTGCTGCCAAGCACTTTTAGTTACGTTACTCATTGCTGAATTATTTGCGGCATTCAGTAAAATCGTAGTGTTAAAATTATTACCTTTTTGTGTGTTTTTTCTTTTCTTCTTTTTATCTACCACTTTGGTTGATTGAATTTCATCCTCAACTAAATCTGAATGTAATGGATTAACAACCTGAACAGATTCTTTATCATCGCTATTTATACCAATGTCATCATGACTATGTTCATTTTCAGTATCAAGTAATGTTTTTGATGGTATGTGAGATGCTCGTCGTTGGCCCATTTCGTACTCTTTTTTTAAATCTATTTTTGCATGCTTAGCCCATTCTGAAAATACAGTATCCTCGTGTATATTCATTATGTTATCAGAATTTTCAGGAATACTTTGATATTCTAAATCTGGTACCATACCCTCACCACTTGCATTAGTATTTATTTGAGGGAACGTAGAGTTAGCTTTATTGATCCATGATCCGGGTGATAGCTGTAGCGTATTTATATGAGTAATATCATGATTATCTTCGATCTTAGCATTCTGATTGCTTAAGTGTATATTAGGAGGAGTTTTAGGTGTGTCGATAAGTGTATTGTCCTCATGCGTTTGTACATCAAGTTCAGTAACAGAGGATCTCTTTATAACAGAATCGATTTTTTCCATTTCCATCCTAGCGACATTTTTTAACTTTAGTACAGGTGGTCCAAAAAACATATTATCCAATACTTTTTCGATATGCAGGGCATCATTTGCCTTAGCTGAATTATCAGATCCCAACAACGTCTTAGTCATACTCTCAATTGCTGCAGCGATTCGAGTATCATATTTATTTTTTAATTTTTGCTGCAATAATTCATCTGCATTGCGTGCATACTTATTTTTGATTGTCTGTAGGTCATCAAATTTATTATTCAGCTCAATCAATCGGTTAGTATAGTACTGTATAGAATCTAGTAACTCATAACCGTATTCCTCAGGAGCAAGTAATTTCTCAAAATACGCAGACATATCATCTGATTCTGCAGCAATACCTGTAGTACCATCCATAAATAATGTAAATTCTTTGGTTTGAATGTAAACTTTTGGGCGTATATTAGTTGCTTCATATTCCGCTATTGCTTTTTCCAAATTATATCGAACTGATTTTCGCTGAGATGATAGATTATCTAATTGTGATAAATCTAGTGCAACTTCTACATTATATACTTGACCGGGGAAAATTTTGTCAAAGAACTGAAACAACGCTTCTGCTGATCGAAGATGACCTGGAATCCTTTCCACCATAACCGTGAAATATTTTTGAGGCGGAGTATCAGGATCCGCACTATTATTAGGGTCTACTTGAACTAAGTATTGTAACCTCCTGATAGAAAAATTACTATATTCGGCATATAATAATTGACAAAAATAAGCTGAAAAGATGTACCCAAAAATAGCAGCTGCCCATAACCTATATCTGTAGGATATACTTCCGGTCATGACATTTGAAATAGTATATTTATCCCAAGATGTCGCTAGTGACACATTACCATCTACCGTGCAATAAATAGGTAGTAATACCAATAAACCCCAAAATGTATAAAATATTGCAAGCTTGTAGCATACAACATGGTATCGTAGAAGCATGTATGCATCCAATCCAACCATGCGTAACACATCTAATTCAGAAACATTCCATAAACATACTAACCATCCCAGTATACTATCTGGTGGCTCCTCGGGCACTCGTCCTGTATCGATAAACCGCTGTTGAAACCGTTTCAGATAGATCTGTTTATACTTTTTATTAAATTCAAATAATATCAAAATAAATATGAAAAGCGAAATATTTATGTACAAAGTTGTCAGTAATCCTAAAAAAATAAAATATTGAATGAGTAATAATAACAATGAGATACATGTAGCTATATACCACTAACGGTAATTGTCAGATTACTATTGCCACCACTGAGAGAATAGATGTCATCTGTGTATACAGTTGTATTTCCTGCACTCATAGCGCAGTGTTTCAACGGATAATGACAGTAGCGAAACTTTGAATGCAAGCTATAACAGATTCAATGATAAATCTTTAATCTGCGCAATAAATTCTGGCTGCAGTATTTAATGTTCACTCAGCGACCGCTATACTCACAACCAATATTGGTACTGGTACTTGGTAGTTGGTACCTTCCGGAATTTTTTTAAACTGAGGTACCGGTAGGGATCAATCTGATTCAATCGGTTCTTATGCCGGCCTATCTGGGAGAAAGTTCTCACTGGAGACTATGTCAATTAGAAGGGAAGATGCTATGGTATCAGCTAGAGGATTTGGCCACGTTGCCCGGGCAGATAAAGCTTGCTTTTACCCTAGTAATCTAGTTGCACAGATTGGGTAGTGCATCTCCTTGTGATAAATTTAAATTATAAGTAATCAATTAAACGCGATTATGAAAAGATAAAATATTTAACTATTACATACGATGAAAATATCACATATTTAAGTACTTAATAGAGGAGATGACAATGACTCTTCATCATCATTAACATTTTTCAGAGTGTGTTTAGTCATAAGCACACCCGTTTCGTTCTCCATATCTTCTTTAGAGTATATTTCTTGTAATTTCATGCCTAGTATGATTGCTCCTAATAGACCTGCGGTAAATAAACCGTAAAAAAATATTTGCTTCGACAAATTATTCACAAAATAAACACCATTTTTAATACTATCCGCATCTTTTGAGGGTAGCACTAACCACTCAGATGCCCATGCATACGGGAAATAAATACCACCATCATTCAAATTCCAATCTGTTTCTGCTGATAAACAATCTAATAATTTATCAACATCCGTTAAAGTACAATCTATAGATTCATTGTTAAATTTTTCATTAAGATTTGATAAATTGTAACATAAATTATGCACTTGTTGATCTAAAGTAGAGTCATAAAGTGTTGGAAATTTTAATGATTCTATATAAAAGTTAGATTGAAGACTTTTTCTCGCTCTAGCTAATAAACCAGTAAATGGTTCGACATCGAGATACGATAAATGTATTTCCTTGTACGGGGTTACTCCAACTAAAGCACTCACTAACCTGTCATCTGCCATATAAAAATGAGGATAAGACACAAATGATGGGGCATTGACAACTTTAGTTAAATTTAATAGACCAGATGGGCCTAAAGAGAACCACTGAGCATTATCAGGATTTTCTGAAGCATTTACCATATCCATGTACTGTAACTCAAGTCGCCATAGTGTTACATCATACCAATCATCGGTAGTATCTTTATGCTCAAAATAAGCACCGCGATATATGTCACCAACAAATATTTGTGTATACTTATTTTTTATTGGTCTACCGTACATTTGACCATCATTACCATTAATTGAATTTGCATAATTCGAACCCCACCCTAACGTATAACCAGCAGCTTCTGCTTCTTCATTGGTCCAATCATGGTTAAATAATTGACACGAAGGAAACTCTTCGCCTTCTACATATTTGGATGGATCTTGAGAATCCATCGGAGCAATACAACCATAAACAGCTGTCATATTTTGATATCTAACATATTCGCCAACGCGAGAGGTATCTGACTTCCCAGTATGTTGAGTATCAGGTGCTCTACGTCTACGACGATCATCGATTGATGTCCAATTTGTAGTGGCACCAGGTACCGCAGATGTCCATGGAATATCAAGTTGTAACGTATCAAGAATATTCTGTACTTTTAATAGTATAGGATCATTTAGCCATCCAAAATATGCAGGTGATGGTTTCATACTCATAAAAGGTGTTGCTTTTATAGTATCAGATGAATCATCAGATAATAACAATTTTGTGAGCAATAACGCTGGTGATGATCTTTCAACAAAATCATATAATTCATCATAAAAATTACTTAAATTTTCTTCCATGACAGCAATTTGATTCAAATATTCTTTTTTTTGTTTTGGTGGTAAGACTTTATTATCAATAGTGTTGTATAGATCTTCTAATTTCATTTCAATATTATTAACATTTTCACTTAATTTAGATTCAATATATCCCTGTAGCAATAGGCTTAAATCAACAGGAATATCATTTAAATAGAATCTTAGTGCGGCAACTGTTGGATTTAATAAAGTTAGATTGTCATTTTCACTCAAACCGGCATTACTACGACCTTGATTGAATAAATAATATTTTTGGGTATTATATCGTACTACATCCCCATTGTCCGTCCATGATATGTCAAATTTATTATAATATTCTTCATATGCATAAGGACCTTTTTCAACTAGTATCGGCTTTGCGCCATTTAATATTTCATCTGGATTATTGACATGAAAGAAATAAAGGTCATAATGAATATTAACTTGGTCACTAACATCAGCATCACTTGATGCTATGTTCGTTTTCCATGCATTGTAATTTGGTGCAGATGTTGAATCAATTACAACTTGTTCGTCAATCGCTTTATTTAGCAGCACTCCAAAGATTATAGGTGTTATACACGCCACCAATATACTAGTAAAAAATAAAATAGATAAACCGCATATAATATTATCAGTGCGCTTTTTATATGTATAACAGTTGTATTTATTTTTCACACAATTATGCTGCTGATTGCTGCTACTTGCTAGGTCCGACGCTGTGTCGCTGTCGTTCATTCCAATCAGATAATCTCTTCAGCAACAATCAATCACAAGTTACTTCACCAGCAGCTGGACTGAAACTTTTAGGGTTAAATTTTCAACTTCTAAAGGAAAAAGATTAATCAAATTAATGGGAATTATTATGTGACATAATTATAATTATATGCAAACATTTCAAAATAATGCTGTTATTACACAGTATAGTGTAGTAGAGTAGAGTGCAGTAGATTAGAGATGAATGTAGTAAATTACAGTATAGTAAGAATAGTAGATCCTGTTATTTCATAACATTCAGTGTTATAGGTTATTATATTTTATAGTATGATAGCGTCAGTGAATATAATGGATGTCAACCAATAAATCATTTCTTAATAGTTCTGGTTCCGGTCAAACATGTTGAAAATGGTGCCCAATAACTGGGTCCAATGTCACATAAAGTATGATTAACTAATAAAATGTCAAGAATAATACATCACGCATACACCGCCAAAAGGCTGTGTAATCGCCAATATTTGTATCGTTGTCTAAGCAAATTTAAAGTATTAGGCTCAGATACTTCTGTTTCATCATCATCATCATCATCAAGAAATAATGTAGATCTTGACGTAAATAATAAATTAAATGATAATAATAACAATAAAAAGGTATATGCTGATACTACAGGACAAGGTGCAGCTGACGTGACTAAATTAGGTGCTAAGACTAACTTAGTATTAGCTATATCCAAAGGAATCGCTGGATATTATGTTAATTCAACTGGACTAATGGCTGATGCCATGAGTTCTTTAGGTGACTTAGTGACAGATGCTGTAGTATATTTTAGCGTATTAGAAGCAAGAAAAGGTAAAACAGCTGAAAATCCGTGGGGAAGAGGTAAATTTGAACCATTAGGTGCTTTAACTATTGGTGGATTACTATGTTTTACTGGTTTAGGTATTGGATGGGAATCATATAACGCATTTGTATCAATTATTGATATCAATGCCGCAAGTAAAGTTGCATTAAAGTCGCCTGAAGTTATAAATGATAGTACATATTTTGTAGCATTGGCTGTATCTGGATTGGGAATTTTAGCCAAGGAAGTTTTGTTTAGAGTATCATTGCGTGAGGGTATTAAAGCAAATTCAAGCGTCGTGATAGCTAATGCGTGGCAGCACAGAAGTGATGTTGGAACGTCTTCCGCTGTATTTGCTGGCTTATTGGGAAGTTATCTTGGGTACCCTTTGTTAGATCCATTAGCTGGTTTACTAGTCTCAGGTGTAATTATTAAACAAGCATTGAGCACAGTAATCGATGCATTTCATGATTTAAGTGATGCGCAAGCTAGTAAAGAGGAGACTTCTCAGTTAAAAGAAACGTGCATGAATATAACAGGGATCGAAAAAGTTGATGAAATTTTTGCTCGTAAATCTGGACCGTATTTATATGTTGAGTGTACTGTTGGTGTAAATGGAAATATTTCCGCATCTGCAGCCCACAGATTGGCCGAATTAACTAAACAAGAGTTATTGTTGAAACACAATGGAAGAGTTGCACATGTGGTAGTTCATGTAAACCCAATAGGTAATCAAGGACTTGGTGAGCAGTCACCGGAATGGGCCCGTGATCATGATATTATATCCAAAAAAATCAAGAAGATAC
>JACCDO012067326.1_pt1 | contig 30069 bp, 29 predicted proteins | sample 7446101 | NCBI WGS metagenome assembly JACCDO01 (sample SAMN15323440, study PRJNA562643) | freshwater metagenome | isolation source: river surface water | place: USA:Blue River Watershed | collected 2017-08-16
CGTTTATTACCCGAAGCACTACGACTGGCATTCTCCCCAAAGAAACACCCTGAGATGCCTGGCGACATCTCACAGTTTCAATCGCTAATGACCGCCTTAGCGGCGACCATCGGTACCGGCAATATTGCAGGGGTCGCCACAGCCATTGTCCTGGGTGGCCCCGGCGCACTGTTTTGGATGTGGCTAAGCGCCTTCTTTGGAATGGCTACCAAGTACGCAGAGGGATTGCTCGCCGTCAAATATCGCGTGAAGGAAGCGGATGGCAGCATGTCGGGCGGGCCAATGTATTACATCGCAAACGGCCTTAAGATGAAATGGCTCGCGGTTTGCTTTGCCGTCTTCGGTATGATCGCTGCGTTGGGAACAGGTGCCTCCGTGCAATCTAACTCTCTCGCTCAATCCGCACAGGCCAGTTTCGGTATGCCCGGTTGGCTGACAGGCGTGATCTTGACCTCAATCACAGCATTGGTGATTCTAGGTGGAATCAAAAGCATCGCTCGTGTAACAGCCGTCATCGTTCCCTTTATGGCAGCCACCTATCTTCTTGGCGGACTGGCCGTGATTGTCACGAATCTCGATGCCCTGCTTCCCGCTCTGGCGGTGATCTTTCAAGACGCTTTCACAGGACAAGCTGCTGCGGGAGGGGCAATTGGAACAGTCATCCGCTATGGCGTTGCACGCGGCGTATTCTCTAATGAGGCCGGCTTGGGCACGGCACCGATTGCAGCTGCCGCTGCCAAAACGGATCAACCCGTGAAGCAAGCACTTGTATCGATGACCGGAACTTTTATCGATACCATCATTGTGTGCTCCATCACCGGGATCGTGTTGGTCATGGGTGGTGAGTATCAATCCGGCACAACGGGCGCAGCGCTCACCTCACTTGCGTTCGACAATATGCTGCCTGGCCCAGGCGGTTGGATCGTCACGATAGGACTCTTATTTTTTGCGTACTCCACGATCTTGGGCTGGAGTTACTACGGTGAAAAGTGCACCCAATATGCGCTCGGCAAACGGTTTGTCACACCTTATCGCTGGATCTACACGAGCTTTGTCATGATCGGCACCATCGTTTCCCTAGACCTTGTTTGGGCAGTCTCAGACGTATTCAACGGACTCATGGCATTCCCGAACTTGATTGGGATTGTGATGCTATCCGGAGTCGTCATCAAGGAAACCAAAGACTACTTGAAGGCACGAAGCAAAAAATAAGGCCTAGTCACTCAGTGCAAAAGTTCACCGCCGCGGTCTACTCGTCGCGGTGTTCTTCAAAAACAATATGAGCAAGTCCGTCCTCAGTGGCAACACCAACTTTGGCCCCGACAGGCAAGGTCGCTTTCATGGGGGTGTGTCCAAACGGCAGACCTGTAATCACGGGGATTCCAACCGACTGCTTAATAAAACGAATCGCAGCTTGCAAATCGTATCCGCGATCATGTTCCGCTAATCTGTAATCCGTAAAACCGCCGAGTATCAGAGCTTTCTGCTTACCTAAAATGCCCGCCTGGGCGAGTTGAAGCAACATGCGCTCGATGCGGTAAGGGTGCTCACCAACATCCTCGATGAACAAAATGCCTTTTTTAATGTTGGGCATAAAAGGTGTACCAATGAGCGCGGTAATCATCGCTAGATTGCCACCCCACAAGACACCGCGACAATCCACGGCGTCAGCGTCCTCAGACTCAAAGCTGAGAATCTCGAGCTCACCACGCATCACTTCACCAAAAATCTCAGTCGTTAGTATTTCTGGTTTCGTTGCGCCAAAGTCATAACAAACAGTTGGTCCCGCATAACTGACCAACCCCGTTTTGGCGAGTAGTGCCAAGTTAAACGCCGTGAAATCACTCTGGCCCACAAAGCGCTTATTCGTATCCGCCATCAACCGCCAATCGATATGCGGCAACAACCGCGTGATGCCATAACCACCGCGTGAGGCCATCACGATCGGCAGGCTTTGTTTAGCCGCGCGATGCAGACTACCCAGCCGAGCCTGATCCGAGCCCGCAAAGCGTTGTTCGCGGGCAAGCGTCTCACGATCGAGCGCAACCTTAAAACCCATTTTTTCTAACCGTTTCACTCCACGCGTCAAAACCTTCGCATCAGCGACCGCACTCGACGGCGAAACGACATAGATGCCGCGTGCGCGAGTATCAATAGGAGTCTGTTTTTTGGTCATATCGCTTTACGTCTCACTTTGCCTCGATGGAATCGACCTGTTTGGTCTTCCCGCGCCTATCTCTAAAAAAGTCTCGCAGGTACTGACCACACTCCTCGGCCAATACACCCGACACTGCTGTCGTTTGATGATTCAACGTTGCATGGTCCAACAGGTTTACCACGCCGCCGCAGGCGCCCGTCTTCGGATCTGCCGCCGCAAAAACAATACGACCCACACGTGCGTGCAACATTGCGCCCAAGCACATCGCACAGGGTTCAAGTGTTACGTACAAGGTTGCACCGGGCAACCGATAGTTTTGTGCAGTACGTGCTGCCGCGCGCAGCGCAACAATTTCAGCATGCGCGGTGGGATCATGATCTGCGATCGTGCGATTAAAACCTGTTGCAAGCAATCGCCCCTTCGCGTCGAGCAGGACTGCGCCAACAGGCACTTCGCCAAGCGCTCTTGCTTGGGCGGCCTGCTCAAGCGCAAGCCGCATGTGTGACTCATCCGCGGTAGACACGAGATTTCAGGGCGATTCGGCCCGCTAGACTGGTCAACGCTTCTTCAAGCCACTGGTACAGCTCGGCGTCATCATCGTATCGGGCTTGGTTGAGATTCGATACCCGCCCGTCTTCAATAAAGCCCCACGCACGACTACGCTTGTCGCGATGCTTAGGATCCCAGACGCCAAAAGCGAATCCACCTGAGCTACGAATCAGCGAAAAACAAGGGATGTCGGTATAACCGTCTCCTACAAACACCATTTGATCAAATGGCACGCGCAGACGGTCCTCTGCCACTTTACGGTTCACCTCAAACGGTTTACCCACAAACGCGGGACCAACAATTCCCTTTTGAATATGAAACAAATACCGTGTCTTGTCAGTGAAGCTGACAATACGTCGCGGGAACGCAATACCGCCCTGCTCGTTATAAATGAACTCGGACGCCCAAATAGCATTGAACTCCGAGGCGATCGGAGTGTGGCGAACCACATCACCAATGCCGCTCGAAATCAAATAAAACTCGAGCTGAACTTGGGGGTGTGCGCGACGCACCTGCTCACGCAGGCGAGAGAACAAGGTCGTGACGCCAGTATGTAAAGGCAACTTACGTCCCCATTCCTGCAGCCGCTCTTGTGTGATCAAACCGTGATCACCGCGCTGCGACAGCGCAATCATCTCGTGCAGGTAAGCAGGCACCGGATCCCAATCTTGAGCGAGCAGCGGATCAACCCGGCCAGACCAGAATTGTTGGGTATCGACACCGATACTCTCTAGAAAGCCCGAGGTGCTATCCGGAGCGAGCGTATCGTCAAAATCGAAAATTAACGCAATGACGTCAGACATCGTCCCTACCGCTTTATTCAGAATATCCACATTGTACCGAGCATTTGCAGCGTGATGACTCCCCAAAACTGGCCAAGACGCGCCAGCAGATTGGGTTAAGCTTTGGGGATCCCACCCGCTACCCGTTACGTCATATGACTGAACCCGATATCCGTCCAGAACAATCCCCAGAGCTGCTCAAGGCTCTGCATATCTTGACGCGCGACGGTAAACTCAATCAAGACAGTCGACGTAAATTGAAGCAGGTCTATCACCTGCATCAATTCATCGAGCCACTGCTCAAACAGCTTCAGGCGGAGCGTCCAAATTTCAGTGTTGTCGACCACGGCGCTGGCAAGTCATATTTAGGCTTTATTTTGGTCGATCTATACCTACGCCACCATGCACCCCAAGCGACAATGCTTAGCATTGAAAGCCGACCTGAATTAGTCGCCCACGCAAAAGAACTCGCCGACAAACTTGGCTTCACGCAAATGCGTTTTCTAAATCAAACGGTTGCACAAGCAATCGCCTCTGATCAAATAGAGGAACGCGTAGATATGGTCACTGCCTTACATGCCTGCAATACAGCGACGGATGACGCCATCCGTTTTGGTCTCACAAAAAAAGCAAGATACATGGTGCTCGTGCCCTGCTGCCAAGCCGAAGTGGCGAGTGTTCTGCGCAAAAACAAATCCACACAATTGAAAGACCCCCTAACTGAGATCTGGCGCCATCCGCTCCATACACGAGAGTTCGGCAGCCAAGTCACCAATTCGCTGCGCTGCCTTCAACTTGAAGCACACGGCTATCAGGTAACGGTTACCGAGCTTGTCGGATGGGAGCATTCGATGAAGAACGAACTCATCATCGCAGAACACAAAGGTCCAGCAAAACCAGTCGCCGCCGCGCGCTTGCAGGCTGTGCTCGAGCGGATCGGACTGGTTGAGCTGAAAGACCGATTTTTCGTGCCGCCCACCCTAGGACAGGCGACATGAGCAACGCGAGCACATCGCAGTTATCCAACGCCAAAATCCTCATCGCAGGTTGCGGGGATCTCGGTATTCACCTCGCGCATCAACTTGGCGAGCTCGCAGCCACGCAAGTGTTGGGTTTGCGTCGAACACCCGATAAAACGCTGCGTATGCCGACCAATTTTCAATGGTTCAATGGCGATCTGACCCAACCTGGTACGCTGCACACGCTGCCGAGAGACGTCACGCATATCGTGTTTAGCGCTGCACCTAATGCGCGCACTCCTGCTGACTATGAAGCGGTCTACTTGCATGGTTTACAACATGTAGTTGAGCAATGTGCCTCCTCGCGGCTCCAGCGTATCGTCTTTATCTCGTCGACCGCAGTGTATGGTGACCATGGCGACGACTGGGTAGACGAAAACACACCCACCAATCCCGCACACTTCAACGGCAAGATACTGTGCGCCGCTGAGCAGTGGTTACAAGCTTACGGCCGTGCACATCAGATCCAGACCTTAAGCTTGCGCCTCTCAGGGATTTACGGAACCGGGCGCAACTTCTTGCTTGATCGCCTACGTCTTGGACAAGCCTCTGCTCCACTTGGCGAGGCCCATTGGGTAAACCGCATTCACGTTGACGACGCAGCCTCAGCGATCGTCCATCTTCTCACGTACAGCCATCCCGACCCGACTTATCTTGTCACGGACAATACGCCTTTACCCATGCGCACACTGTACGAGGCGCTGGCCAAATCTGTAGGAGGTCCTGTTCCGCCGTTAGGATCTCCACCCGCAATGGTCGGTAGCAAGCGTTTGAGCAACCAACGCCTACTTGCGACAGGCTTCAAGTTCCGTTGGCCCGACAGTCGTGAAGGTTACGCTGCTGCGCTTACACAGCAGGATACGTAATTTCTAGAATATCGAGCTCTTCGATTCCGCCCGGTGTACGCAGCGTCACGACATCGCCCACACGACTTTTTGTCAATGCCCGGGCCACTGGAGAGACCCAGCTGATCTTGCCTTGCAGTGGCTCAGCCTCATCCACACCCACGATGGTGACGCGGTGCTCATCTCCGTCTTGATTCACGTACAGCACTGTTGCACCAAAAAAAACCTGATCGCGATTCGTCTGTGCTGCGGGGTCTACCACCTCGGCCAGCTCAAGCCGTTTCGTCAAGAAGCGCATCCGACGGTCAATTTCGCGCAGACGCTTTTTTCCGTAGAGGTAATCACCGTTCTCTGAACGGTCTCCGTTCGAGGCGGCCCACGAAACGATTTGCACCATGGCAGGCCGCTCCTCGTTCATCAGGTGCGCCAGCTCTTCACGCAACGCTGCATAGCCTTGGGGCGTCAGATAATTTTTTGTTCCCTTTGGTAAGGCTAACGCCTCTGGAAGATCATCATCTTGATCTCCGTCTTGCTCTTTTACAAACGCTTTATTCATGACGCCTTAAATCAAGGTTTTCCAAACTGGAGTCAGGTCATTGGGCAGTGGTGGCAAGCTCCCAAGATCGTAACGTCCTTCACCCGGGCCGTGGAAATCGGAACCACAAGAGGCAAGGAAACCATACTCCCGCGCAACGCCGGCATAGGTTTGATACTGCCCAGGGTGATGACTGCCAGTGATCACCTCAATGCCCTTTCCGCCTAAGTCTTTGAATGCGGCAAAAAAAGCATCAAATTGGGTCTGCGTAAACTCATAACGCCCTGGGTGCGCGATCACCGCAGCACCACCCGCATGGTTAATCCAAGAAATGGCTTGATCCAATGCCGCCCATCGCATGGGTTCGTGCGCCGGACCGCCATCATGCAGGTAGAGATCAAAGGCAGTTTGCACATCAGGACAAAAATTAGCCTGATGCAAATACCGTCCGAAATGCGTACGACTGATGAGTTCGGGGTTCCCCGCGAGCTTTGAGGCCCCCTCAAACGCTCCAGGCATACCGAGTTCGGCCAAGCGGTCTCCGATGCGTCGCGCGCGATCAGAGCGCCCGCTGCGCGTGATGCGCAGACCTTCGGTTAATGAGGCGTTTTCTGGATCAACCCCCAGACCAACAATGTGAACGGTCTTACCAGCCCACGTCACAGAAATCTCAACACCACACAAGTAATCCAGTCCGATTTCTTTAGCTGTCTGCTGGGCCAGCACCTGCCCACCCAGCTCATCGTGATCTGTCAACGACCACAGGCTTACGCCTCGCTCTTTTGCGCGGCGCGCAACAACATCTGGAGCAAGCAAGCCATCCGACACGGTCGAGTGACAATGCAAATCAGCACAAAAAGACGATGTATGTTGAGACATAAAAACTGAAGATCAAAAACCTAAGGAGAATTCAAAAAATGTTCGATGTGGGCAACTTGGTCAGACGCCATCAAGGTTGGCGCATGCCCAACCCCGGAGATACGCACAGCGCGTGCGTTCGCATTCCGACTCAACATTTGCGAAAGTGTCTGCTCCGATAACAAATCCGAGTCGTTGCCGCGCACGATCAAAGTCGGACAACGTAAAGAGTCAAAGGCCGCCCATAAAATCGCCTCACCTTGCGCGGTCGATTCAGGCGTCATCCCCTTGAACGGTTGCGCTAACGCCAAATCGTAATGTTTGATCCACTTTCCATCTTGCTCAATGTACGTGTATCGCGTCAAGGCCTGCCACTGCTCTGGCGTGTGTGGACCAAAGGAGGCATTTATTTGCTGAACGGCTTGCACAGCCTGTTCGAACGAATCGAAGGTCACCGCTTCGCCAACATACTCACCGATGCGTGAAAGAGACATGGGCTCAATATGCGGCCCAACATCATTCAGTACCAAGCGATCTAAACGCATCCCTGTGGGCGGTAGGGTTGTACCGATACGGGCCGGCAACGGTTGCGTCGCCTGGGCCGCTGCCCCAGCAATCAGTCCCGCATACACAAGACCGATTAACCCACCCATGGACGTACCCACCCAAGAGAGACGCTTTGCTTGCAGCCTGGCAACCAAGGTCACCATATCGCTGGTGTATTGAGGGATCGCATAGTACATCGGTTGACTCAGTCGATCAGATAGCCCCCTCCCCACAACATCCGGACATACAACTCGGTAGCGCTGCGATAAGGCTTGCGCCAACACATCAAAATCGCGCCCAGTTCGTGTCAAACCATGCACGCATAACACCACATCCTGGTTGTCTGGATCGCCCCACTCCCAATACGCCATGCGATGCGTGCCCGCTGGGCTCACACACGAGATCGCTTCGAGGCGGGGTGAATGATCCATGATTTACTTTTTCAGCATGCCAGCGTTACGGGCATCTTCCATGACTAATGGCTCTTTCTCTTTCATGAAGGCGGGAATTTTTTCAAGTGGAATATCCACCAAAACAAAACCACCCTCTTCGAGTCGCTTCTTGGTTGCCGCATCCGCGTTCAATTGAGCCATGTAATCAGACATTTTCTTCTGAATTTCAATTGGGGTGCTCTTAGGCATTCCAATGCCACGGTAAGCGCCATCCACCCAATCTAAGCCCAGCTCCTTGAATGTTGGTACGTCTGGCAACGCTGGATGGCGGGTTTCTGTTGCAACAGCCAATGTCCGTACGCGCGATTTTTGTTGAATCGCTAGGGGTAAATAACCCATCGCGCCATCCACATGCATCCCAATCAGAGAGGACACTAGGTCACCGGTCCCCTTAAACGGAACATACTCGACTTTCACACCAGCCAATTTGTTCAAGCGCTCTGTCGCCATGTGGTTGGCTGAGTATTGCGCAGAGCCCGCGAGTGTCATCTTCCCTGGATTCTTCTTGGCCGCAGCAATGAAGTCTTGATATGTTTTGTATGGGCTATCAGCTGACACCATCAGGGCATCGGGGGTGAAATGGTAGTAGTAGACCGACGTAATGTCTTGAGTCTTATATTGCGTGCCTTCTTGCAACGGTTGCAACATGATGTGGGGAATGTTCACACCGACGATATTTGTTCCATCGGCTGGATACGTATTCATCTGACTCCACACGAGCGCACCGCCCGCACCCGCGCGATTGATCACAACCATCGGCTGCTTAAAATTCTTGACTGAAATATCTGACTGTAAACGCGCCACCACGTCGGATTCGCCGCCCGCAGGGAAAGGAATGATGTATTGAATTGGCTTGTCAGAAAACACCTGCGCTTGAACGGCGCACACCACCGACATCGTCATCAAACTCGCCACACTCACCAGTTTTGTTAAACGCATCACATATCTCCGTTGTTGGATGTTGGTTCTTATTGATGACTTGAGTTTAGCTGAGTCCAACCGGTAGGTGTCAGTCAAATTGACTCAAAACGGCTGATTTTCAGGGTCTCTTAGTTGCGCTCGGGATGCCAATAGCGACGCCCTACATCGCGTTGTCGCTCGACGGTCAACTTGGAGTCTTTAGAGCGTACCGTGAGAGCCCCTTGCAAATCGGACCGCCAAAACATTGCACCGGCCTTATGCCAACGTCTTTGAACGGCTAAGTCGGGATGCCCAAATCGATTTCGGTATCCAACCAATGCGATCGCGTGCTGGGCTTGGGTAGCCCGCACAAATTCAGCGCTTGAAGACGAGGCGGAACCGTGGTGAGGCGCGATCACGACATCGGCTCGAAGAGCGCCAGCATATTGATGTACCAAGGTACGCTCCTGCTGAGCGGGTAGGTCTCCGGGAAGTAACACGGTGTGGTGCCTTCCGCTTATTTTTAAGACACAACTCCGGGCATTTTTGCGCGTCTTAAACTTTCGTTTTGCATTTGAATCAGTAGAGGACATCGGTGGCCGTGCAAGCTCCGGATGCAAAAAAGTAAAGATCACACCATCCCAGTGCCACGTATCACCCGCGGCACAGCGACGCGCACCCTCGTGCAGACGCGCGGGCAAGTCGAACGATGCGTAGCGCTGTCGTACCGAGAAGTAACTATCTACAGCACGCAACCCGCCAATATGATCCGAATCCGCATGGGACAGCACCAAGGCATCCAACGCTCGAATACCGAACGCGCGCAGAACCGGAATCACTACGCGCTCGCCCGCATTGGTCTGACCCATAGTCGGCCCGGTATCGAACAGTAAGTTATGCGCTGAGGTACGCACCAGCACCGCAGCGCCTTGCCCGACATCCAAGGCCGTGAGCGTCCAATCCCCATGATCCGGCCGCGGTGGCTGCCAAGCCAAGGCTGGCAACATCACGCACCACCCAGTCCAACGTACCGGAATGCCTAACGGTAGTAAGGCCCATGCTGTCCCAAATAACGCTCCGAGCAGCCAGGTCATTGGCATTGCGGCAACATCAAAGGCTGACCACCGACCTTGCGCGAGCCAAGTGATGGGCACCAACACGGCAGACAAGGCCGCATGACCAAGCCAAGCGAGTGCCGCCGTCAGCACTCCCAAGGCCGGAATCACCGACAACAGTGCGACCAAGAGCGCCAACGGCGTAACAATAAAAGTCACTACAGGGATGGCCAAAGCGTTGGCAAATGGCGAAGTGAGCGAGACTTGCTGAAACAAAAAAGCCAACGCGGGTGTCATGGCGACCGTTATGAGCCACTGCAGACGCGATGCTTGTTTGACTGCAGCCCAAAGTCGTTGCCTTGTCGTCGTCGACTCATGAGAGCCCAGCGCTTGCTGAGCGGCACTAAACAGCACAGCGACCGCCCCAAACGAAAGCCAGAATCCTGTCGCGAGCGGCGCCCAAGGATCAAGCACGAGCAAGATACACGCCGCAAAACACAATACGCCCGACACTGACACAGGCAGCCTCAATATCAAGGCTCCACATACCACCAACAACATAAAAAACGTTCGTCTTGCCGGCACGCCCCACCCTGCAAGCACGCAATAACAAAACCCCACGAAAACTGCAGCGGTTGCCGCCATCACCCGAGCAGGAATCCACTCACAGAGCAGGCGTCCCCACAGCCGTAATCGTCTCCCAAGCGAGGCCAGCAGCAAACCGCCTATCGCAGCAATCATGGTGACATGCGAGCCCGAAATCGATACGAGATGGGTGATTCCGGTTAGGTTGAATATCCGCCAGTGTTCCGGTCGCACACTGTCTTGGTCACCAATTGCCAAGGCAATCAGCACGGCGCCGTACGTTCTCTGATCGAGGTGTTGACGCATGCGTGCGCGTAGCGCTTGCCGAATACGTCCAACGACAACAGCACTCCCGGCAAACGGTTCATCCCGCTGCCAAACCGGCGTCCCACGCACACGTCCAATCGCTCTCACATTACGAGCAAAGGCATACCCCTCGTAATCAAAACCATGAGGGTTAGCCAAACCACGGGGTGCGCGCAAGATGAGCGCCGCACGCCACACTTGACCGGGCACAAGCCGAGGCATCTCTGAACGAGTTACTGTTCTCCACACCACTTCAATATCTCTTGGGACACCCCGAGCAGTAGGATCGAGCACACGAGCCGTAAACCGGACACTGTCAGATTGATCGCGCACCATCGATTCGATACGAAAAACGACCCGTGAGACGACATCCTCAAGACTCGGATCGAGCTGATCTTGCAGCCTGAAGTCGGCGCGCCATACGACCCATGTCATCATGGCCGCCCCGACAAGTAACACAAGCATGAGGCGCTGACTACCTCGCAACCACCAGGCAAGCTTGAACTTCGACGCATCGCCGCCAGCCAAGCCTCGACGCATCACAGCCAGCAAGACCACCATGGCAGCAAGGAGCCCAGTGATCCGACTGACGGAGGTGACTTGCGGCAGCGCCGGCAAGCTCAAGGCGCAGCAGGCAACGGCAACACAAAGCAACCCGAGGATTCGTCCCATCGACATGCGGCACAAAGCGCACTATGTTGCAGGGAAGCCGGAGTTAGCTCAAGGCATCGTGGATGGTTTTAGCCGCAACAACCCTCTTCGTGATATGGTTTAGCCATCTACTTTGAGGATGTTTACGCATGTCTGAATCAAAAAAACGCAGCACGCGTTTGTTGCGCACGGGAAGAAACCACACTGGCTGGGTCAACGCACCCGTCTCGCGCGCGAGCACCTATGTATTTGATACCGTTGAGGCCTGGCGTGACACACGTAAGCGCCGCGATACCGAGCGCCTCCCGTCATATGGAGCGCGCGGGACGGACTCAACCTACGCGCTTGAAGACGCCGTCGTCGAACTCGAAGGTGGACATCGTGGTTTCTTGTTTCCAACTGGGCAAGCCGCGATTGCCGTCACGCTGCTCGCGTTTTTAAAGCCGGGTGATCATATTCTTCTGAGCGATGCCTCATACGAACCTGTTCGTAATTTCTGCAAGCATCAACTCGCCGACCTCGGGATTTCACACACGTTCTATCCACCAGACGGCAGCGGTATCGAAGCCTTAATCCAACCAAATACCAAGATCCTGTATGTGGAGTGTCCGGGCACCATTACCTACGATATGCTGGACTTACCGCTTGTGAGTGCCATCGCCAAGAAACACAACCTTTGGGTGATCGCCGACAATACCTGGGGCTCAGGCTGGTTGTATCAACCACTAGCGCTCGGAGCCGATATTTCAATCACTGCGGTCACCAAATACATTGGTGGACATTCAGACGTGATGATGGGAGCCTCCGTAGCCAATGAACGTGCCTGGCCTGCCTTGCAAAAAGCCACCTACGGTTTCGGGCAAACTGTCGGAGCCGATGATGCTTTCATGGCCCTGCGTGGCGTGCGCTCGATGCCAATACGCTTACAGGCGCATGGTGTGAGTGCGTTACACGTCGCGCAGTGGTTACAAACTCGACCTGAAATCGCCCAGGTGTTTTGTCCCGCGCTGCCGGATGATCCGGGCCATGCGCTTTGGAAAAAGCACTGCAAAGGCACGAATGGACTGATTTCGTTTGAACTGAAGAAGCAATACTCACAAAGCCAAGCCGAGGGCGTCATCGATGCACTGGAGTTATTCGGACTCGGCGCCTCGTGGGGTGGTTTTGAAAGCCTAGTCATTCCAACAGATTTGGCGGGTACGCGCGTACTAACGGACTGGCGTCAGCGCGGTTCGGTGATCCGTATCCATATCGGATTAGAGGATACGGAGGATCTGATCGCCGATTTAAGCCAAGCTCTCGATACATTGCGGTAATACCATTCAACACGTCGTCAATCAGCAACTTTCTCAACACGGATATCTTATGAATTCACGACATCTCTCTCTCCTCGCGACGGCAACGGTCCTTTTGACAGGCCTCTTCTTGGCATCGCCGCAGAGTTCCGCACAGACACTCGCGCCGCTCGCAGATTTCCCAAAACAAGCGATCACGATTGTTTCGCCCTTCCCACCTGGCGGCGGTAACGACAAAATCTCCCGGCTCTTAGCGGCTGAGCTTGCGGGGATCGTTGGTCAGCCTGTAGTCGTTGAAAATCGTGGTGGTGCAGGCGGAAATTTAGGCACGACATCAGTCGCTAAAGCAAAGCCTGACGGCTATACCATCTTGACCTCCCAAACCAGCATCATTGGCGTGAATCCGGCCCTTTATCCAAACGCTGGATTCGTGCCGCAGAAGGATTTCGAACCCCTATCTCAATTGACCAGCGCGCCTGTCGTTTTTGTTGTGCGTGCAGACAGCCCCTATAAATCGATGAAAGACTACATCGCCGACGCAAGGACACGCCCCGATGTTGTGAACTACGCGACCCCTGGCAATGGCACGTTATCGCATCTGACAACAGCTCGTCTGGCGACTCAAGAAAATATCAAACTGACACACATTCCTTACAAAGGCGCCGGCCCTGCAACCACTGATCTTCTAGGTGGCCAAATCGCTATGCTGGTGACTTCGCCATCCTCTGTCGAGGGCTTAGTCTCCTCTGGCAAACTCCGTGTGCTGGCCGCAACGAATGATAATTTGTTGGGCGTCTTCAAAGGCACACCAACGCTCGAAAGTTTGGGCATCAAGGATATGAACGTCTCAGACTGGTATGGAGTATTTGTTCCAAAGGGAACGCCTCCCGATCGCATTGCTTACCTTGAACAGGCAATACGCAAAGCCATGTCCACAGCCGACATGAAAACTAAAGTCAACCAGAGCGGATCTGAGGTGGTCGGCAATTCACGCAATGAGTTCATCAAAACCGTGGATAAAGAGATTGCTGATTGGGGTGCCGTCGTAAAAGCATCTGGCGTGAAGGTCGACTAGGCCAAATACAAGCGTCAAAGTCCCAGTGCATGACCTAAACGTGGACATGCACTGCAGGCTGCTTGGGCAGTCTTACTCAGCACCTCCTCACACGAAATACCGCGCAACTCTGCCAGCACCTGCGCGATACGCGCGACCTCTGCCGGCTCGTTACGCCGGTTATCGGTAAGCCAGGCCGGAGGGATATCTGGCCCGTCAGTTTCCAAGACGATAGACTCCAAGGGCAAAGCCTGGGCGAGCCGTCGAATTTGCAAAGCACGTGCATAAGTCATCGCGCCACCAAAGCCAAGCGCAAATCCTGCAGCAATAAACTGCTGCGCTTGCTGCACACTACCGTTGAAGGCATGCGCGAGTCCGCCTTGTACGGGATGCCGACGGAGATACTTCAACAAGACGTCTTGCGAACGGCGGACATGCAAAATGACTGGCAAATCAAACTCGATTGCGAGCTTGAGCTGTGCCATGTAAAAACGCTCCTGCTTGGCACGCCCTTGTCCTTCAGAGATTTCCGGAACAAAGAAATCCAGGCCAATTTCACCCACTGCAATCAACCGCGGATCAGCGCGTCGTGCGCTCAATGCATCATGCAATTGCACCAACGCGTGATCGTTCAGATGCTGTACGTACATCGGATGAATACCCAACGCATAGGTACCACCCGGGATCTGATGCGCAAGCGTGCGCACCGCTTCAAAATTTGAAGGATCTACCGCAGGAATAACAATGCCTTTGACACCAGCGGCCAGCGCGCGATCAATCACTGCGTCGCGATCTAGCGCAAATTCAGCGGCATCAAGATGACAGTGTGTATCAAGTAGCATCAACCAGTCGCCCGGCATCCATCAACAGCCGTCGATCAGCAAGGGCTGCCAGCTCTTGATCATGCGTCACGATCAGAAAAGCCGTTTTTGACTCAGCATTGACCTGCTTGAGCAAATCAAACATCCGATGAGCCGTATGTCGATCAAGATTACCCGTGGGCTCATCGGCTAGGACGCAAGCCGGACGATTCACCAAGGCACGAGCGAGCGCGACGCGCTGGCGTTCACCACCAGAAAGCTGTCCCGGATAATGCAAGACGCGCTCCTTCAGCCCAACCATGTCAAGAAAAATCTGTGCTTCAGTACGGGCAGCGTCTCGGTCCTGCCGCCCCACAATTCGCGGCATCGCAACGTTATCTAGTGCGGTGAATTCGGCAAGCAAATGATGGAACTGATACACAAAACCCAAACCGCGGTTACGTAAACGACTACGCTGCGTTTCGGATAACCCGTGACTCGACTGCCCCGCTACCTCAATCGTACCTGTGCTGGGTGTGTCTAATAGACCAAGAATGTGCAACAAGGTGCTTTTACCCGAACCTGAGGCACCGACCACAGCAACCATCTCTCCGGAAGCGATCGATAAATTGACGTGATTCAGCACATCTATTCGTGCACCACCTTCGTCGTAGTGCTTACATACGTTATCGGCGCGCAAAGCGTAATCAGTCATGGCGTAACACCTGAGCCGGTTGCAAGCGTGAGGCCCGCCAACTGGGGTATAGCGTCGCCACGAGCGACATTACCAAAGAGGTCAGCCCGATTGTCATCACATCGTTTAATCGGACATCAGAGGGCAACGCGCTGATGAAATAAATCTCACGCGGTAAGAACTGGACTCCCAATAGCCGTTCGATCCCCGGAACAAGCACATCCACGTTTAACGCGATCAACGTACCACCGACGACACCAGTCAAGGTACCCAACACGCCAATCATGGCACCTTGGACGAGAAAAATACGAGCAATCTCTGCCGGCGTGGCCCCAAAACTGCGCAGAATGGCGATATCAGACTGTTTATCCTTCACCGCCATAACGAGTGACGACAAAAGATTAAATGCGGCCACCGCGACAATCAGCGCGAGAATCAAGAACATCATCCGCTTCTCAGTTTGCACCGCGGCAAACCATGTACGGTTATTGCGAGACCAGTCCGCCACCATAACGGTGTTTGGCAAAAGCGGTACGAGCGACTGGGCGATTTCAGGCGCACGATGCATATCGTCTACGCGCAAGCGCACACCGGCCAAAGCACTATCACGGAACACTTTTGCAGCGTCAGTGGCATCCACAAAAGCAAGCGAGGAGTCGTATTCAAAATGCCCAGATCGAAAGGTACCTACCACCGTAAACTGGCGCATCCGCGGCGAGAAACCCGCCGGGCTCACGTTTGCCGCAGGAGCGAGCATCATGACGGTTTGCCCCACTCGGACTTGCAACATGTCGGCTAAATCTTGGCCCAACACAATGCCAAAGGTACCCGGTTTGAGGTCGGTCAGGCGACCATCCACCATCTGGCGACCCGCATCTGACACGTCCTTTTCAGCCACCGGATCAATACCCCTCACCTGCACGCCGCGCAGGCTTTGACCGCGCATCAGCATGCCTTGCGCCGCCACAAAGGGGGCACCCGCAACCACCGCGGGCGAGCGCTTGGCGCTCGCGACTAGTGTCTGCCAACCGTCCAGCGCCGTCAACGCATCCGGTCCGGGCACAAAAATCTCAATATGAGGCAGAACCGACAACATGCGGTCCCGCACCTCTTTTTGGAAACCGTTCATCACCGACAAGACGACGATCAACGCAGCAACGCCCAGCCCAATCCCTGCCATCGAGCTGGCGGCAACAAACGACACAAAGCGATCGCGCCGGCCGCCTCGGCCACGCGAGCTACTCAAGCCCGCGTATCGGGCTCCGATCCAGAATTCGTAAGGTAGTTTCAGCACACCGGCATTATGGCATCAAACCCCCGCAAGGCTAGCCATCCCACTACAATGAAACCATGGAAATTATCATCCCCGGCTGCCTAGTGCCGACGTCCGTCGCACCAGACCTTGCTCAAGAGCTGCAAAGGCATTGTCCACGCCTAGTTGAGTTGCTCGCACTTCGTCCCGCCGAAGTCCTTGTGCTACCCCCGGAGCAGACCGGTTGCACCCCGCAGGAGGCCCTGCTGCTGCGCAGACTTGGCTACGATCAAGCCGCGCTCAACCTTGGTGCGGGACTGGCTCCGCTCGCCGCGGGCATCCACTCAGGTAGTGAACCCGTTTGGGTCGCACAATTGTGCTCGGTCGTCGTGGGCCGAGAGGGCGCACGCATGCTTGCGCCCCACTCGCTGCACATTGAACAGCACGAAGCGGATGCACTGTTTGAATCGGCAAGCCTGTTGTGGTCTGGCTCCGCTATTTCTGCCTTGGCGCTACGGCCAAATCTCTGGCGGATTTGGCCCGGTGACGACGCACAAACGTCCTCGATGAGCCCCAATGCAGTGTCACAAATGTCTCTTGCGGACTGGTGGCCACAGGAAACAAGTTTTAAGGCATGGCGCCGGCTACTCAACGAAATTCAGATGCTTTGGCATAACCATCCAGTCAACGAGCAGCGTACCCAGCGCGGGCTGCCGCCCATCAACTCACTCTGGCTCTACGGTGGCGCACACGGCTGGCGCCCGAAGGCTCCCGTGCAGACCGTCGAGACAATCGATCTGCTGGAGAATGCCTGCATTGAGGGGGATTGGGCGCAATGGATCGCACAACTTCCATCTGTGTCCAATGCGCTGGATCTGATCTTGAAGCGCGCGGAAACAGACTCCATCGTGCCGACCGTGACGTTGACGGGTCACCGCACTGCGGTGCACCTCGCACCTCCAACGAAGCGTTGGTGGCAATATCTAGTTCCCCAACGCAAACAAAACTGGACGAGCTGGTGGAATCTCCAAAACTGACAACTCGGCGCAACAACGATGCGGCAGCACAGCGGCTCGCCGCTGCCGGCTTGCACCCCTTGCTTGCGCGCTTATGGGCTGCGCGCGGTATCACGCAAGCAGACGATATTCGTCTGGAATGGCCCGCCATGATTCCCCCCAAAACTCTCACGCAAAACGAGCATGCCGCTGCACTCTTGGCGGATGCAATCCAAGCGGGCAAGCGCATGCTCATCATCGCCGATTACGACTGCGATGGCGCGACCGCTTGTGCAGTCGGCCTGCGCGCACTGCGCGCAATGGGTGCCATCGTTGACTTCCTCGTACCCAACCGTTTTGAGACCGGCTACGGGCTTTCCGAAGCGGTTGTAGACCTTGCCCTCGTCCACCGGGCCGGTCGACCAGATTTGCTGATTACCGTGGACAACGGTATCGCCAGTGTTGAGGGCGTCGCCGCCGCTAACCGACACGGACTTGGGGTCATCGTCACCGATCATCACCTGCCGGGCCAGACCCTGCCCGAGGCGCTTGCGATCGTCAACCCAAACCAACCCGGCTGCGACTTCCCTTCCAAGAACTTGGCAGGTGTCGGGGTCATTTTTTATTTGATGATCGCCCTACGTGCCGAGCTCAGGCGCCGAGGCGTCTTTACGCAGGCCGACGCACCAAAGCTTGAGGGACTTGCTGATTTGGTTGCCCTCGGCACAGTTGCCGATGTAGTCAAGCTCGATTCCAACAACCGCTTACTGGTTACGCGTGGGCTAGACCGCATGCGACGTGGACTGATGCAGCCTGGCATTCGCGCCCTGTTTGCGGTGAGCGCGCGGGATCCTCAGGCCGCGAGTGGCTTCGATCTGGGCTTTGCGCTCGGTCCCCGTATCAATGCTGCCGGCCGACTCGCGGACATGGGTCTGGGCATACGCTGCCTCACGACGGATGACGACATGGAAGCTCTCGAACTCGCGCGAGAACTCGACACGATTAACCGTGAGCGGCGTCAAATTGAGACTGTCATGAAAGAGCAAGCTCTGAGCGCCACGGACAGCTTTGAGTCGGGCCACGTCGGTGCCACGGTATGTGTCATGCATCCAGACTGGCATCAAGGTGTTGTAGGACTTGTCGCCTCCAGGCTAAAAGATCGATTTTTTAGACCGACTCTTGCCTTCGCACCGGCGGGCGAGGACGAACTGCGAGGCTCTGGTCGGTCGATACCTGATGTGCACCTTAGAGACGTCCTAGATCTTGTCTCAAAACGTCACCCTGGACTCATCCGAAAATTTGGCGGCCATGCGATGGCAGCTGGCTTGACCTTGGGACGCGAGGATTTCGAGCGCTTTGCCCCAGCGTTTGAACAAGCCGTTATCGAAATGACAGGACGCAAAAGCTTCGAACCTGTCATTGAAACCGACGGCTCACTCGAAACCGGCTATGCAAACGCGCAAGTCGCGGGCTTATTAGCCCAAGAGGTTTGGGGTGCGGGCTTCGCGGCGCCTTTGTTTTTGGATGAGTTCAGGATACGCAATCAAAAACTTGTCGGAGAAAAGCATCTCAAACTCGTACTTGAGCGCGGATCGCAGCGCTTTGACGCGATTTGGTTTGGCCGCACAGACAGCCTGCCCGAACGTATCCAAGCTGCTTATCGGCTGGAACAGAACACTTGGAATGGCATGGTTTCCGTGCAACTGGTCCTGGAGCACGCCCAAGCCGCATAATCCCGTGCCGTGTCCGTTAAAATACCGTGTTCACTTAAACAAATTTAGTTAAATAGCTGGAAGCATACGCATGGAAGCCGAACGTCAGAACCAAATCGCCTCAAGACTCGCCGATTACAGCGCGCGCGAGTCTGCACTTCGGGGGTATCTTTGACTTCGATGTCAAAGCTGAACGTCTGCATGTCGTCAACGCCGAATTAGAAGATCCAAACGTCTGGAACGACCCGAAGCGCGCCCAAGACCTTGGTCGCGAAAAAAAGAGCATTGAAGATGTCGTTGTCACGCTCACCGCGCTGGCCCAATCGATTGCTGACTCGCGCGAGCTGTTCGAGCTGGCCGCCTCGGATAACGATGATGCAACACTCGAAGCTATCGAGGCCGACGCTGATGGTTTTCAGAGCACGCTCGAGGGCATGGAATTCCGCCGGATGTTCTCGAATCCGGCCGATCCACTGAATTGCTTTTTAGATATACAAGCCGGTGCTGGCGGAACGGAGGCACAGGACTGGGCGTCGATGCTGCTCAGACAATACCTGCGCTACGCTGAACGCAAAGGCTTCAAAGCAGAACTGCTTGAAGAGTCTGAGGGCGAGGTAGCAGGCATCAAATCGGCCACGATCAAAATTGAAGGTGAGTACGCCTTTGGATTTTTGCGCACAGAAAGTGGCGTGCATCGCCTTGTACGCAAGAGCCCTTTCGACTCTTCGGGTGGTCGGCATACCTCCTTTGCAAGCGTCTTTGTCTATCCTGAGGTAGACGACTCGATCGAGATCGACATCAATCCTGCCGACTTACGGATCGACACCTACCGCGCAAGCGGTGCGGGTGGTCAACACATCAACAAGACCGACTCTGCGGTGCGTATCACACACATTCCCACCAACATCGTGGTCCAGTGTCAGAACGATCGATCGCAACATCGTAACCGCGCGGAAGCAATGCAGATGTTGAAGTCACGCCTCTACGAACTCGAGATGCGTAATCGGATGGCCGAACAACAAAAGATGGAAGACGCCAAGACCGACGTGGGCTGGGGGCATCAGATCAGATCCTACGTCTTGGATCAGAGCCGCATCAAGGACTTGCGCACCAACGTTGAAATCTCCAACACACAAAAAGTGCTGGATGGCGATCTCGATCCCTTCATTCAAGCCAGCCTAAAGCAAGGAGTTTGAGCGTATGACAACGATCACGATTATCACGGGTACAACACGTGGCCTGGGCGCCTCGATGGCAGAACAGCTAGCCACATCGGGACAGCATTTGGTGACGCTGTCGCGCAAAAGCTCAGACGCACTCGCAACGATTGCTGCCAAACACGGCACCACGCTTACGCAACTCAATGTTGATCTCGGAGATGCGAATGCGGTGACTAAAGCTGCGCTCACGATTAAGTCACTGCTCGCCGGGCACGACCGGGTGCGCTTTATTCATAACGCGGGGATCGTCACACCGATTGATCAAGCTGAGAATCTGAACGATCTCGCTGTCATTAATAATGCTTTTCAGGTCAATATTACGTCTGCCATCTATCTCACCGCACAGGTGTTGAGCGCCAGTCATGCAGCGAAAGATCGACGTATTATGTTGATCTCCTCTGGTGCAGGGCGTAACGCTAGCTCTGGATGGGGCGTGTACTGCGCCACCAAAGCAGCAATGGATCGCTATGCGGAAGCTGTCAAACTCGATCTGGGCGATCGCGCTCGAATCACTTCCATGGCGCCGGGCGTTATCGATACCGACATGCAAGTCACGATTCGCAGCACACCCAAAGAAGCACTACCATCACTCGATCGTTTCTTGGGCTTTCACCAAAACAAGCAACTTGGCGCACCAGATGTCGTAGCCAAGCGCATCCTGACCGCCCTCGAGAGCGATGGCTACGGCTCGACAACCATCGACGATATTCGTCAATACCCTGCCTAATCATGACCGATAACCAAACCCCACAGCAAGACGAAAACCACCTGATCGCCGAACGCAGGGGCAAGCTTGCCGCCATCCGCGAGCGTGGCGTTGCGTTTCCAAACGATTTCGTGCCAGCCGATCGCGCCGAACCTTTGCACAAGCGCTTTGGCGAACAGGATCAAGCGAGCCTTGCCGCCGCCGCACATCCTGCGAGCGTCGCTGGTCGAATGATGCTCAAGCGGGTGATGGGTAAAGCGAGTTTTGCGACGCTGCAAGACAGCACCGGTCGTATTCAAATTTACCTAGATCGCAACTCGTTAGGCGAAGAGAATTACGACGCCTTCAAACAATGGGATATCGGCGACATCATCGCGGTCACCGGTCACGTCTTTAAAACCAACAAGGGCGAACTGTCGATTCACGCTGCCACCGCGCGCGTACTTGCCAAGTCTTTGCGTCCCTTGCCAGATAAGTTTCACGGTATCGCCGATCAAGAACTGCGCTACCGTCAGCGCTATGTCGATCTGATCATGACTGAGCAAACGCGCCATACCTTTGCGGCGCGCAGCAAAGCCATCAGTGCTATTCGCCAAACAATGGTCGATGCGGGCTTCCTGGAAGTGGAAACGCCCATGTTGCATGGCATTCCTGGGGGTGCCGCGGCCAAGCCCTTCATCACCCACCACAATGCGCTCGATATGGAAATGTTTTTGCGCATTGCGCCAGAGCTTTACCTAAAGCGTCTAGTTGTCGGTGGTTTTGAACGTGTCTTCGAAATCAACCGAAACTTCCGTAACGAAGGCGTGAGTCCTCGTCACAATCCTGAATTCACGATGATGGAGTTCTACGCAGCCTACACGGATTACAAGTGGCTGATGGACTTCACCGAGCAGATTATTCGAGCAGCGGCGGTCCACGCCTGCGGCACGGCCACCCTCACCTATCAGGGTCGTGAGCTAGACCTCTCCAAGCCGTTCCATCGCCGCACGATTGTTCAATCAATTCTTGAACACGCACCGCAATTTACAGAAGCACAACTTGGTGACGCTGACTTTGTGCGTAATGAACTCAAAAAACGTGGCGTCGATGTCAACGCACCAAATCTGGCACGTGCCGGGCTCGGTGCGCTGCAACTTGCACTGTTTGAAGAAACTGCCGAGTCTCAGCTCTGGGAACCCACCTATATCATCGACTACCCGATTGAGGTCTCACCGCTCGCACGCGAATCCGATACACGTCCCGGCATCACCGAGCGCTACGAACTCTTCATCACAGGTCGTGAAATCGCTAACGGATTCTCTGAGCTCAATGACCCAGAAGATCAAGCCGCACGTTTCCATGCGCAAGTAGAAGCAAAGGATGCGGGCGATGAAGAAGCGATGTATTACGACGCCGACTATATTCGTGCACTCGAATACGGTTTGCCACCAACCGGCGGCTGCGGTATCGGTATCGATCGTTTGGTGATGTTGCTCACGGACAGCCCGAGCATTCGCGATGTGATCTTATTCCCACATCTGCGCAAAGAGGACTAAGTTCGAGAGCTAAGCACGCTAGTTAAGCAAGATAAGGCTTGAGCCACTTCAAGCCCTCTTCGACTGTTGTGCGGGGCCGGTACTCGCACCCAATCCAGCCTGTATAGCCAAGAGCCGCAATGCGCTCAAAGACGGCAGGGTATGCGATCTCACCCTCATCAGGCTCATTGCGTGTTGGTACTGCGGCTATTTGAATATGACCGATATGCCGCATGTACTGACCGAGCTTAGTGAGGATATCCCCCTCGGACACCCCCACGTGATACACATCAAACATCAGCTTGATGTTGTCACGCCCACACGCCTCACGAATTGCATTCGAGTCCGCTTGGCGCGAGTAAAAGTAACCAGGTTTGTCGCGCTGGTTGATGGCCTCTAGTAACAGCGTAATGTCATGCGGTGCAGCAAGATCAGCCGCCCATTGCAGGTTTGCAATAAACGTCTGGCGTGCATGAGGCTCCATCTGCGCACTCGCGATACCCGGCATCACATGGATAGCCGGGGCACCGCTACCTAGACACCACTCTAACGATTGAGTGAAGGCCTTTTTGAAATCCGCCTCACGTCCGGGAAGTGCACCTAACCCAGACTCACCGATACTGGCATCGCCAACAGGCGTATTCACAGCCAGCAAGGTGAGATTTAAGCGTTTAACCGCGGCCCGCACCTCCTCGGCCGGCGTGTCATAGGGCCATTGCAATTCGATTGCCTTGAAGCCGTTTTTAGCAGCGCGTTCGATACGCTCAAGCAAAGGTAGTTGCGACCACAAAAAGCCAAGGTTTGCGGAAAATCTGACCATTTTGTAGTCGCCTATGCTTAATAACCAGTTTTTGAAGAGGTAGGTGCCTTCGCACCACGAGCGGTTGCAACTGCCGCCTTCGCGGCTGCAGCCATTAGCGCCGCCTCGTTGCCGGGGGTCACCATCTGAAAGCCCTGGCTAATACGCATGGCAGCCGCCTCACCCGAGGAGCAAAAAATTCCAGCAATTTTGCCGTGGGCAATCGCACGTTCACGAATATGGGCAACCGCCTGCACCACCACCGGATCATCAGACTCAGACTTCGGTACAGATCCCAACGCCAATGCGAGATCGTTCGGACCGATATAGATCCCATCCAGGCCTTCCATCGCCAAAATCTTGTCGAGGTTATCCAAACCAGCCTGCGTTTCGATCATCCCAAGCGTCAACATTTCTTGGTCGGCTTGTGGGTAGTAATCAGCTCCGGCGTACAGCAAAGCACGCGCAGGACCAAAGGAGCGCTGTCCTCGGGGTGGGTAACGGCAAGACGACACAAAACTCGCCGCATCATCGACAGTCGAGATCATCGGACAAATGATGCCGTAGGCGCCACTGTCGAGCAAACGCATGATTTGCGCGGGATCATTCCAAGGCACACGTGCCAGGGGAATCGTCGGCGTGGAAGACAGCGCTTGAAACATCGGCAAGGCTGCATCGATACCGATCATGCCGTGCTGAAGGTCGACAGTCACCGAGTCAAACCCGGCATGACCGATCACTTCCGCTGAATAAGAGGATGGGATTGCGAGCCAACCGTTAATCACAGGCTGACCAGCAGCGATCTTCTTACGAATCGAATTTTCTCTCATGATGTCTCCGACCACAGTATTGAAAGGGTCATTCTAATGGTTTTCTTTGGCGTGATTAATTGTGTAGCGAGGAATTTCAATGACCAAATCCGTCTGTGCAACCTTCGCTTGGCAAGCAAGTCGTGAGGTGGTCGACAAGCCCCAGGCGCGATCGAGTAGATCCTCTTCTGAGTCCGTCGCTTCAGCTAGCGAGCCAAACCCTTCTTTGACCAAGACATGGCACGTCGTGCAGGCGCATGAAAGTTCGCAGGCATGCTCAAGCTCAATGTGGTTGTCCAGCAAGACACGACAAATTGATTCACCGACTGGCGCATCTTGAATGACCGAACCGTTCGGACAAATATCGGGATGAGGTAGAACTGTAATCTTTGGCATACAAAATCCGCGCTTGTTGATGTTCGAGTGAATAACGATCGTGTTCTGTGGCTTCGCTTACAGCGAATCGAGGGATTTTCCGGTCAAGGCAGCACGGATGCTGCGATCCATACGTTTTGCGGCAAACTCATCGGTCGCCTCTGACAGCGCTTTGATCGCGAGACGGATCTTCTCGACATCGTCGCCTTTCGCCGTTTCCTGAGTCGACTGCAATTGTTGGGCGATACGCGTTTGTTCGGCAGCACTCAACAAATCTGCATCGGTTGCAAGCGCCGCACGCACCGACTCGATCAATTGTTGCGCATCAACCTGTTGCTCTTTGAGCATGCGCATCTTTGCGTCATGATCCGCTTGTTTCATGCCGTCGCTCAGCATACGAGCAACTTCTTCATCGCTCAGCCCATAAGAGGGCTTGACTGTGACGGATGCCTCGACGCCAGAACCGAGTTCGCGGGCTGTCACGCTCAGCAATCCATCCGCATCTACTTGAAAGGTCACGCGAATCTTGGCTGAACCCGCCACCATCGGAGGAATGCCACGCAACTCGAATCTTGCAAGCGAGCGACAATCCGCGACAAGATCGCGCTCGCCTTGCACCACGTGAACCGCTAAGGCAGTCTGACCATCTTTGAAGGTCGTAAATTCTTGGGCACGCGCTACCGGGATCGTGCTGTTACGGGGAATGATGTGCTCGACCAAACCGCCCATGGTCTCAAGACCCAAGGTAAGGGGTGTCACGTCGAGCAGCAACCAATCTTCGCCGGGGTTACGGTTACCCGCGAGCAAATTAGCCTGCAAGGCCGCACCCAAGGCGACCACTTCGTCTGGATTCAAATCGATTAAGGGTTCTGAACCAAAAAAGGCACCCACAGCCTGACGGACGATGGGCATGCGCGTTGCACCGCCCACCATGACAACGCCTTTTATATCCTTGACAGATAACGATGCATCTTTCAGTGCCTGTCGCGCACAGTCAAGCGTGCGTTCAATCAAACCGGAGGCCATGGCCTCGAAGGCATGACGTGTCAAAGATAGAGCAAGCGTGGTCGAGCCGAGCGTCACATTGACAGTGAAGTCCGCCTGATCTGTCAGGCCCTCACGCAAGACACGCGCCGCACTTAACATGGCACGACGTGACGCTGGTGATAGATCGTTTACACAAAGAGTCCGCGTGAAATACGCGACGATCAGTGCATCAAAATCGTCGCCACCTAAGCGGGTGTCTCCGCCTGTTGCGATCACCTCGAAGACGCCACGCGTCAAACGCAGGAGCGATAAGTCAAACGTACCACCACCTAAGTCGTAGACGGCGTAGACACCTTCGGAGCCATGATCCAGTCCATACGCAATCGCAGCGGCAGTTGGTTCGTTCAGTAAACGCAGGACATTCAGGCCCGCTAGGCGTGCAGCGTCACGCGTCGCCTGGCGCTGCGCATCATCAAAATATGCGGGCACCGTAATCACCGCACCAACAAGCGAATCGCCGAGCGTGCCTTCAGCAAGGTACTTCAGCTTATCCAAAATTCGCGCAGCGACTTCAACAGGTGAGACGGTCGCATGGGTGGTTTGAATCCGAACGCTTTGACCATCCGGAGTAAATACATACGGCACATCCGAGGCGGCTGCCTCAGCGTGCGAACGCCCCATAAAGCGTTTAATCGAAACCAAGGTGTCGAGCGGATGTGCGGCTTGATGCGCCAATGCGTCGACGCCTACCACGGCACGATCGGGCGCTTCAAAATAGACGGCAGACGGCACCAGCATGCGCCCTTGCTCGTCGGGCAATACCTCTGGCACGCTGCTGCGCACAGCGGCAACGAGAGAATGGGTAGTACCTAAGTCAATCCCGACCGCTAAGCGTCGTTGGTGTGGAGCTGGCGATTCGCCCGGCTCAGAGATCTGCAATAACGCCATGTGTCTGCTTCAGTTGCGCAATAAGTTTGTCTAAAAACATCCATTCCCGAACGCGTGCGGCAGCCTGCTCATACTGTTCGTTCGCAAACAGATTCGTCAATGTTTGCTCGAATTCGAGCCGAGCGGCATCAAATTCCTGCGCAAGTGCGCGGCGGGCTTCTTCATTAGGATGGGCCATCAACTCGTCAAGCGCTTCGTGCCACTCCATTTGCTGCATTAGGAAAGCCGGTGCCATCGCAGTGTTGGTTTCTGTCTGTAAATCAACACCAGCAAGCTCGCACAGATAACGCGCACGTGAGAGCGGATCCCTCAAGACCCGCCAGGCCTCGTTGGCCTGAGTGCTCCATTGAAGTGCAACACGTTTTTCTGCCGCAGAGCCTGAAGCAAAGCGGTCTGGATGCACAGCGGTTGCCACGCGCTTCCAAGCCGCTTCAAGCACTTGTGGATCAATCGCAAACGCCCGAGGCAAACCAAACAGCGTAAAGTGATCCGTTGCGTTCACGACTGGTTATACGGTGAAAGATTCACCGCAACCGCAGGTGGCCTTCTCGTTTGGGTTACGGAACTTGAAGCCCTCGTTCAAGCCTTCGCGAGCGTAGTCCAACTCGGTACCATCGATGTACGAGAGGCTTTTCGGATCCACAAACACCTTGACGCCAAAGCTTTCAAAAACCTGATCTTCAGCAGCCGCTTCGTCGACATACTCGAGCTTATATGCCATACCCGAGCAGCCCGTAGTGCGCACACCTAAGCGCAACCCAATGCCACTGCCCCGCTTCTGCAGATACTTGCCGATGTGATCGGCTGCTTGAGATGTAAGTGTGACGGCCATGATTACCCCGTATGCTTGTCTTTGTAATCTTTAACCGCAGCTTTGATTGCATCTTCGGCCAAGATTGAACAGTGTATCTTGACTGGAGGCAACGCGAGCTCTTCGGCAATCTGCGTATTGCGGATAGTCAAGGCCTCGTCGAGCGTTTTGCCCTTGACCCACTCGGTGACGAGCGAACTCGAGGCGATCGCCGAGCCACAGCCGTAGGTTTTAAAACGTGCATCTTCAATGATGCCCGCTTCGTTGACACGAATCTGCAACTTCATCACATCGCCACAGGCCGGCGCACCGACCATGCCGGTGCCGACTTGATCGTCACCCTTGTCGAAGGTACCCACATTGCGGGGATTCTCGTAGTGATCTAGAACTTTATCGCTGTATGCCACGTTGTTTCTCCGGCAGTAAGGTTCAGTGTGCAGACCACTGAACGGAATTCAAATCGATACCCTCTTTGGCCATTTCCCAAAGTGGTGACATATCGCGCAGCTTACCCACGCGGGTCTTCAAGAGCTCGACCGCAAAGTCGATATCTTTCTCTGTTGTGAAACGACCAATCGTAAAACGAATCGAACTGTGCGCGAGCTCGTCATTACGACCTAAGGCACGCAACACATACGAGGGCTCTAAACTTGCTGAGGTACAAGCCGAACCGCTCGATACTGCCAATTCTTTAATGGCCATAATGAGCGACTCGCCCTCAACGTAGTTAAAGCTCACGTTCAGGTTGTGTGGAACGCGATGCTCTAAATCGCCGTTGAGGTACACCTCTTCGATCTGGGATAAACCAGCCCACAAACGATCGCGCAACATACGAATTCGCTCGTTTTCTTTGCCCATTTCAGCTTGCGCCAGTGCAAACGCTTCGCCCATACCAACGATCTGGTGCGTGGCCAAGGTGCCTGAACGGAAGCCACGCTCGTGACCACCGCCGTGCATTTGTGCCTCGATACGGATGCGTGGCTTGCGACGCACGTACAGTGCACCGATGCCCTTTGGACCGTAAGTCTTATGTGCACAAAACGACATCAGATCCACTTTCAGTGTCTGCAGATCGATAGCAACCTTGCCAGTCGCCTGCGCTGCATCGACGTGGAAAATAATATTCTTTGAGCGACAGATCTCGCCCAAGGTGGCGATGTCTTGGATCACGCCGATTTCGTTATTCACAAACATCACCGACACCAAAACAGTGTCAGGACGAATTGCGGCGTTAAAGGCCTCGAGACTGATTAAGCCGTTTTCTTGTACATCAAGGTAGGTCACTTCAAACCCATCGCGCTCAAGCTCACGACAGGGATCAAGGACAGCTTTATGCTCAGTCTTGACGGTGATAATGTGCTTGCCACGCTCGGCATAGAAGCCCGCTGCGCCTTTGATCGCGAGGTTGTTCGACTCGGTCGCACCTGACGTCCAAATGATCTCGCGCGGGTCCGCGTTGACGAGTGAGGCAACCTGAGCACGTGCGCGCTCGACAGCCTCCTCGGCTTCCCAACCGTAAGCGTGGCTGCGCGACGCGGGGTTACCTGCGTTCTCGTACAACCAAGGAATCATCTTATCGACCACGCGAGGGTCAACAGGCGTGGTAGCCGAGTAATCAAAGTAAATGGGACGCATTGACATATCTGAATCCTGAATCTGAAATCGTTAAGCTCTAATCAGGGCGATGAAAAATCGATCGCCCTCTTACGCCGTGACTGGCACAGGCTGCTTAACAGCCGGCGCACTTGTACCCACCACGTTGACGCGAACGCCAGCGCTTTGATTAGCTTCTTGCAGTTGACGTACGCGCTGCTGATCCACTAGATCTTGCAACGAGACGGAGTCCAGGAAGTCGACCATTTTGCGGTTGAGTGTGGACCAGAGCTCATGCGTCATACAGATGCCTGGCTTGCCATCTGTACCGTTAGCACAGTCCGTTTTGCCGCCACAGTTTGTGGCATCAATGGGCTCGTCCACAGCAAAAATGATGTCGGCAACGGTGATGGTGCGCCCTAAGCGCGCCAACGTGTAGCCACCGCCAGGACCGCGCACGCTTTCCACGAGTTCGTGGCGACGCAGTTTGCCAAACAATTGCTCTAGATAAGACAAGGAGATGTTCTGGCGCTGGCTGATCGCAGACAGCGTGACAGGACCGCTTTGCTGGCGCAGAGCCAAATCAATCATAGCGGTGACTGCAAATCGACCTTTTGTAGTGAGCCTCATGACGAAATCCTTTATAGAGAAACGTGACAAATAATTGGCTTACCCGACTAAACAACTCAAGTATAACCAATTCCCGACCGTTTTACTAGGATATATCCTTAAGACCTTAGGGGAATTAGAGCCATAAGAAGAAAAACCGCGCATTAGCGCGGTTTTCGGAAGAGCAAATGCCTAACCTGAAGGCCTAAAACCGTTCCTGCGATTTACGCTGCTTGATACTGCGTTACGCGCTTGCGCACCAGTTCAAGCACGCCCTGACAGGCGTCTTCGAGATAATCCAGTACCTTGCCGAAGCCTTCTGGACCGCCGTAATACGGGTCTGGAACTGTTGCTTCTTCGAACTCATTGGCAAAACGCATCAACAACATAAGTTTGTGATGATGCGGCTTCGGACACTGTTGCTGCAGTGCGGAAAGGTTTTCCCAATCCATTGCCAAGATCAAATCGAACTCGCGGAAATCGTCCGCCGTGATCTGGCGAGCCTCGGTACGGGTGATTTCATAACCCCGTTTTCGGGCAGCAGCCTGCGCGCGGGCGTCTGGTGCTTCGCCAACGTGAAAGTTATGGGTACCGGCAGAATCAATGCCCACGACGTCTGAGAGACCCGCGTCATTGATAAGGTGGCGAAAAA
>JACCDO012220711.1_pt1 | contig 30037 bp, 31 predicted proteins | sample 7446101 | NCBI WGS metagenome assembly JACCDO01 (sample SAMN15323440, study PRJNA562643) | freshwater metagenome | isolation source: river surface water | place: USA:Blue River Watershed | collected 2017-08-16
ATATGCCATTTACAGCTGATGGAGTTAGACCTGACTTAATTATTAATCCACATGCGCTTCCATCTCGTATGACAATTGGACAATTAGTTGAATGTTTATTTGGTAAAGCTTGTTGTATGTATGGTGGATATGGAGATTGTACAGCTTTTGCTACAAAAGGCGCTAATTATGATACATATGGTCATATGTTAACTAAAATGGGTTATCATAACAGCGGAAACCAATTATTGTATAATGGTTTTACAGGTGAACAGATTTACTCTGAAATTTTTATTGGACCAACTTATTATATGCGTTTAAAACACATGGTTAAAGATAAGATTAATTATCGTGCTACAGGTAAACGTAATTTCTTAACTAGACAGACCAACCAAGGTCGTGCTAATGATGGAGGTTTAAAAATTGGTGAAATGGAACGTGATGGTATTATGGCACATGGATTATCTTATTTCTTAAATGAATCTTATATGGTTAGAGGTGACCAATACCTTATGGGTATTTGTAATAAAACAGGAGCTATTGCTATTTATAATCCAGACACTAATTTATTCTTAAGTCCTTTTGCTGATGGTCCACTTGTTTTTAACAAAAATGTTGAAGGTCAAGAAGTATTAAATGCTATTAGCAAATTTGGACGCTCATTTAGTCTTGTAAGAATTCCATTTGCTCTTAAATTATTAATACAAGAATTACAAGTTATGAATATTCAAATGAGAATTATTACTGAAGATAACATTGATCAATTAATGAATTTATCATATCAGTCACGAAATATTGATAAACTACTTCATATTGACCCAACTACTGCTCAAAAAGAAGTTAAAGAAATTGTTGATAATTATAAGACTCAAATGGATAAAATATTTTTAGAAGAAACTACACGTGCTGACCTTACTAGGGTATATCTAGAACCAGGTGAAGCTGTTTCACCACGCAGTCTTGAATATACACCTGAACAACCTCCTGGACAACCTCCTGGACAACCAGGCCAATATACATCATGGTCTGATGAAGACTATGGATTCTTTGAAACAGGATATTCACCACCATATATTAATGCTCCTAGATATAATGCTCCTGATGGGTCTCCTGGTTATGTTCCTGATGGGTCTCCTGGTTACGCTCCCGATGGTTCTCCTTTACCTTCTCCTATAACACCAGATATAAGAGTTATTGACCAAATGTTAATTAATAACGAACCTGATAAAGATTGGGAAGCATCTCCACCTTGGGCACCTCCATTTGATGACCCTGATAAAAATAAAATATATTTTAATTTACCACGTTATGTTCAGGATAATATTGTTAGATTAGAAGTACAAGGAGAAGATGCGAAATGGTATGTTGTTAATGAAGTTTATAAAAAATATTTAAAGCAACAAACTGGATTTTCACCACACACTCCAGAGGGTTCTCCACCACTGATGAAAGGTCCACATACACCCGATTATCCTCCACCATCAAGAGGAGGAGCAAATATATTTAACGACCCTTTATTAGATGGTGGGTTTAATAAACTTGGTGGTGCTCAACAAGCAGAAATTTTACAATTAGATGCTGGTAAAAGACTACAAGTAATGGGAGAAATAATAAGAAGAAGTCAAATGGGTGGCCAAAGTTCAACTACAAATGGCGGTGCTGCTTTGAATAAAGCTTTTGATGCATTGCCAGAACATAATAAAATGGTAGCATTACAAGGTGGATATAATTCTATGGCAAAGGAATTTGGTGGTTTAGCAAAACATATTCCGGAAGTTACTACAACTATAAGTAGACCAGTTCCTATGTCAGTTCAACTAGCAGGTAAATTTCCATTATTAGCTGTTGAAGGTGGCTCTAAAAAATCTGATTCATCAACAAAAAGTGACGATACATCGTCATCTACTGAAACTTCTTCGGACACGAGTTCAGGCGGAGGAGTAAAAAAAATAACAATTTAAAAATATAATTTAAAATTGAAATAAAATAAAATCAATATGTTTATATTATAATATAATAATGGCAAGTCAAAACACAAGTAGTTTAATTTCTCAGATCTATAAGTCAAGAAGCGTTCTTCTTGAATTAATGAAAAAACAAAATTATGATATTCAAGGATATCAAGGATTTAGCGTAAATGAAGTTAATACAATGAAAACTAATAATCAATTAGATATGATTTTAGAAAAATTTACATCTGGAGCTAAAATTGCTTATGATGAAAAAGGTAATGAGGAAGATGAAACCGAAGAAGTGGGAGATAAAGTATATATTAAGTATTATTTAGGTAAATCATTAAGACCAGGCAATCTTCAGGAAATGATAGATGATCTATTTACTGTTGAAGAAGTATTAACAAAAAGAGATACACTCTTAGTGGTTGTAAAGGATGAAGTAAATGATACTTTGATAAATACTGTAAAGCATATTTGGGAATCAGAAAATATATTTATTATTATTCTTCCATTACAGCGTCTACAATTTAATATTTTAGAACATGTTTTAGTTCCAGAACATCGTGTGTTAAATGAGGCTGAAAAAATTCAAGTTAAAAATAGATATAATATTGTAAATGATGGTGAATTTCCAGAATTATCACGTTTTGATCCTGTAGCACAGGCAATAGGTATTAGACCTGGTCAGGTTTGTGAGATAATTAGACCAAGTAAAACCGCTATTTCAGCACCATATTATAGAATTTGTATTTAAATATAATAAAATAAAAAAATTATTATATATAAATGGATCAACCACAATTAATTGGACAAGCAAAACAGTTTAATGATAAAATAAATACTATTAGAACTCAGTTTTTTTCTGCTTTAGATGATTTTAAAAAATATTATGTTTATTACAATAAAAATCCAGAAGTAAACGAGTTTCAAAATTATTATGTTAATAGTAAAGGACAATTACAAAATATGAGCAGAGATTTATTTTTAACAACTAACAATATTGATAAAAATATTGAAACTTTAGATCAACAAATGTCTGCTGTTTCAGCTCAATTAGACGATGAAAAGAAATTAAATAAAGAAATGATGGAATTAATCGCAAACCTTGAAAATACTCAAAACGGTTCTGAAGTATTAATTGATGATTCAAAGGAAAGATATAATCAACAATGGACCAGAAATGCTGAAATGCTTTTATGTATAATTTTTATTAGTGTAAGACTATTTGGTAGTAGTATATTTAAAAGTAGTGCTTCTGTTACTGGAAAATAAATAAAATATAATTCGTATATTGTATATTTTATTTTTAAAAATATTTATTATGTTTGGTTTAAAGCGAACCCTATTTATTAATCCTGAAATGTCTAAATATACTAAAGAACAAACTAACAAGTCTATAATAAGGTTACAAGAACAATATTCAAAAAAAGATAAATCGGAATGGAATTCGGCATTTGGAACACGAGTTTCTAATTTAGTAAAAACTATAGATAAAGAACCAAAATTACCCAGTATCTATTTTATATTACCATTTGTTAGTTTAATCTCTTTTTTAGCAGGTTATAATTTCCATAATCTAATTCATAATTAAAAGAAATATCATTAAAGTTTTCTTTATATATAATATGAATTCAAACGAAATACAAAATGATAAAGTTAAGTCAATATTAATGAAAGTTGAAACACTTCAAAAAGAATATGAAGTCACACTCCAACAATATCAAGAGGCCGTACAAAACTATATTACTAGTTTACAAAATGTATTATCAAATCCTTGTGCTAATTATCAAAAAGATAGCACAGGAATATCTCAAGAGTGTTATCAAAAAATATGGAATGATCAAGGATGTAATACTGGAATAGGAACTAGTGATTGGTCAAATGCACAAACACTTAATACTTTGGTTTATGATAGTTATTTATGGGCTACTATGACTGATGAGAATCATCGTAAAGGTTGTTATGGTGATTCAACAAATTATACAACTAACACAGTTCCTATTTATCCAAATACTTCTACATTTACAGCTTTAAAAGGAAGAACATGGTGGGGAACTGGTGGATTATCTGAAGGAACCGTAAATTCACAAGAAGAATGTGAGAATATGTGTGCTAATTCCCCTGAATGTTCTGGAGCTACATTTAATCCAGTCAAAAGATACTGTTGGACAAGAACTGGTGATATCGGTATATCGGCTGGAATGGATTCAGATTATGCTTTAATTACTCAACAAAAAGCAGCATTATCTGTTATGAAAACATTAAATGAACGTTTATTAGATATAAATAAACAAATTACAACTTCTCTTCAAAGCATAAATCCTGAAGTTAGAGAAGAATATGAGCAAAAAAATCAAAAGCAACAAGAATTAAATTCATCATATAATCAGCTTTTAGAACAAAAAATAGAAATAGATAAACAGCTACAAGAATATTATTCAATAGAACAAGAGGAAAATAATCAATCTTTATATGTAAATCAACAAAATGTATCTTTCAGATTTTGGACTCTAATTACATGTTTAGTGCTTTTAATAACGATTAAAAGATTAATTGGTTCAGAATATCTACCATTAACAATAATTATTTGGTTAATAATTATAATAGTTCTAATAATATTAACGTATATTTTAAGAACACCAGCAGGATTTATTATGTGGTTTATTTTGTTAGTTGCTATAGTTTTAATAAAGAGTGGAAATTTACCAAGCCCATAAAATAAATACAAAATAAATACAAAATAATATTATTTTTCTATTTATTTATATTAAAGATGAGTGATGATTTATTAAAGATATCTTTAAACCAAGGAAAACAATTTAATACGTATCAAACAAAAATTAAGAAACATATTACTAAAACTGATAAACATATAAATAAAAGATCAAATAAAAGAGAAGGATTTGTAACATTAGAACAAGAACAAATGGTTAGACCAAGTTTTGATGGCTATTCTCCTGTTTTAAAAAATATACAACAAACAACAACATTAACAAATACTCTTAATCAAAAGGATTTAGATGAATTAAAACAATTACAGTCCCAATATAACAGTCTTATCCAACAATATACTGCTATTCAAACAAAAATAGGAGATTCGTCTTTAAATACTATTGATAGATTAAGTTCAAATAATCCTTATTTGAATAAAACTATTGGGTTTACAACTGGTCATATTTGTTATGTTACTAATCAAGGTGTAGTTAAATATATACCATCTCCTGAAATTTGGGATTCGGTTAATGCTCCAAGAGAGGTGATAAATGTTAATATTCCTTGGGATGGAAGTTATAATACACCGGGAACACAAATACCCACTAATCCACCTTTAATTTCTGGAACTAATGTTAAAAAAGGTCAGTCATTGGGTAATGAGGGTTCTAATGTTTATGCGTCAAAATTAATTAATAATCCAACAAGTTCATATGTAGGATGTTATAATGATAAACCTCCTTCAACAAATGTCAATGTTGTTCCTGTAATGAATCCTTCTAATAATGTTAATAGTTTTAGAAGTATTGCATCAAGTATTTATGTAAATGCAAATGATTCAGTGGGTCCTTGGGCTGCATTTGATCAAAATCCAGGAACATTTTGGCATTCAGAAGTTAGTTCTTCAAATAATTATAACGCAGGAACGGGTGTTTATGAAGGTTCTAATAGAGTTAATATTAAAAATGTAGGAAATATTGGAGGTGAATTTTTACAAATAAATTTACCAGCATGGACAAATCAAAATGCTTCACAAAGTATTACAGTGAATCAATATTCTTTAGTTCCGCGTTTAGATAATAATAATTTTACAACTAGAAGTCCAAATAGTTGGTATGTACTTGGTTGGATTGATAGTGAACAATCGTGGAATCAAGTTGATAGACAACAAAATCAGTCTTTTACAAGCGGAACCCCAAAAGTGTATAATGTGTCTAGTCCCGCTGCATATAGTGCTTATATGTTATTAATTGATAAAGTTGGTAATGATGACCAAACAACCAATCGTTATTGTGTCCAAGTGGCTGAATGGAATTTATTTATGAATTCAGATTCCACATTTACAAGTGACCAAAGAGCGATGATTTGGAATCCAGAAGCAATAGATAGAGCTAGTTTTGATAAATGTCAAGAATATGCTGTTGAAAATGGATATAAATATTTTGGATTACAAGATGTTCAACCTGATGGAAATGCGCAATGTTTAGTATCAAATGATATTACTAGAACTCAAATATATGGAGATGCCTCTAAACAAATAACATGGATACCAATTTGGTCATCAAATACGGCTGGTTCTGGAGCTACTAGTTGTTATGTAAATGCTGATGGAAGAGTTATTGTTAATGATACTGCTGGAAATATTTTATGGCAATCACCTAATATGCCATCAGATTGTGCGTGGGCAGGTTATGTGAATCCAGGTTCAATACAAGGTAGTTATGGTGGTAATTGTGTAGGTAAGCCTGTAAATATTGATTGTGGTAATCCTAATCCAAATCAAAGTTATGGAACTGCTGGAATAGTTGGAAATTTGAATAGTATTCTCCAGAATAAAGCGACAAGTGCTTTAAATGGTTGGCAAAATCCACAGGCAAATTGGTCATTTAATCCAATGTCAGAATGGACTGGAGGTGATCCCGCATATTGTTGTGCTAAATTAGTTGATTATTCGTATCAATGTGGAGGAGGACCATTTAAGACAGGTCAGATTAGCGGTGGTTCAAATATTAATTTTGATTGTTCAAATGAAGTTAAAAACTGTTCATTTTTCTTTATACTTCAATCAGATGGTAATTTATGTTTATATAGAGGAACGGAACCATCAGATAATAAAGGCGGTATTTGGTGTACAATGACAAATGGTAAGCAAAGAAATCCTAATCCAGATTGGGTAGCATCTAAAGGTAAATATGGCAGAAGTTATTTAAAATTAAATGAAGCATTAGGTTCTGGTGAATGGATTGGTTCTGATGATGGTTCATTAAAGCTAATAATGCAAACTGATGGAAATCTTGTATTATATACATCTGAAGCAAAATCTGGATGTAAAGTGATAAATGATAAGACTTATGGTGGAGGATGGGTAAATGCTGTTTACCAAATGAATAATGCTGGTGACAGATCAACATTAGGAAAAATAGGATATGTTGATTCTGAGTCAAATTTGAGAGAATATCCGGATTCAATGGTTGGATTTACAAATGATTATCAAATATATCCGAACACTGATTCATGGGGTAATGATATTACTAGTTTAGTGGTTCAAGATCAAAATGGTTGTCAAACAGCATGTAATAATAATGGTGATTGTGCGGCATATGTGTATCAAGATATGTCTAAAACCTGTTGGTTAAAAAATAGGTCGGCTTATCCTAAGGGCGAGAAACAGCCTAATAATAGCCTTATTTTAGGTGTTAGACAACCAGGATTAAAAGGTTCTACAACTTGTAGTAATAAAATAACTAACATAGATACTATTCAATTTGACAATTATTTAAAAGGTTCAGCAATGACTCCAGATACTCAGTGTAATGCTTCTTTAGTTTCACAGGCTGATCAAATACAATTTGATAATATTAAATCCCAACTTATTACACTTGGAAATGATATAGTAGCAAAAATGGAAAGTTTATATAATCAAGATAATACAATATATACAAGGTTAAATACAAATGCTGAACAATTTAAGAAAGATCTAGAGAATTATAAACTAACAAATTTAAAAATAAAGAAAGAATTAAATTTACAAACTAATAATATAGAAGGTATGCAAAATCTTAATATGAATGATTTAAATGGTATGTTGTCTGATTCTGATTTACGAGTTTTACAAGAAAATTACAGTTATATAATGTGGAGTATTTTAGCTGTTGGTATACTAACAGTTACAATTAATACTATGAGAAAATAAAAAGTAAAATAAATTATCTATCTATTTAATATAATGACAGATAATTCAAATAATTTTGATAGTTTACAAGAAAGAAATCAACAAGTTTTAAATAATATATCTCAATTACAAACGCAAGAAAAAGCACTTTACGATAGTTTAGATGATGTTAGTTTAAGTTCTGAACAAAAACAACAAATTATAAATAGAATCAATGAGATATCACAAATGAGAATGAATTTATATGCTGGTTTAAAAGATATGTATTCTTATTATCAACAAAATGTATCGGCATCTAGAACTACATTGGGTCAATCAATTGCCGCAATAGATGTTCTTGAAAATGAGTTAAATCAAGCCAAAATAAGAATGAATTTAATTGAAGACCAAAAGTATAATAAATTACGTTTAGTAGAAATAAATACTTATTTTGGTAATAGATATAATGCTCATTCAAGATTGATGAAAACAATTGTATATATATGTATACCAGTTATAATTTTAGCAGTTTTATCTAATAAAGGTATATTGCCTCCAAATATTTATAAACTATTAATTGTTATAATACTTGTTATTGGTGCTATATTAATTGGTTTACAATTAATTGATATGTCAAATAGAGATGATATGAATTGGGATGAATATAACTGGTACTTTGATAAGAGTAAAGCTCCATCTGATACAACCGAAGGAACTCCAACTGATCCTTGGGGAACACCAACAGTTACATGTGTTGGTTCAGCTTGTTGTTATGAAGGAAGTACATATGATTCTGAAAAGAATATTTGTGTACCAAATCTAATATACAATCAAGAACATCCTTCAACAACAGAAACAACTGAATCTTTTAAAGGATTAGGAAAATATGGTTATACTCAATTAAAAGCTGCTCCATTAAATAATACAATTTCTCCTTTATTTGCTTCTTTATCAAAGTTTTTATAACTTGTAAAATCAAAAAAAAATATAATCATAATACAAGATGAATAAATTATTTTCAAATATACAACAAAGTTTAAGTCAAATGAATCAAAACGATAAAAAACAAACTTTATTACAAAGACAACAAGCAAATCAAGATAAAATAAATGAATTGCTTGAAAAATCATCTCAAGCAATAATGTGTGGTCCTACATGTCAAAAAATAAAAGTAACAGAAGATTTAAAACAAAAATATTTAGATGCTGAAACAAATATGCAAACGGCTCCAATAAAATTAGAACAAAGTAAGAAAAATTATTATATTTATACGGAAGGTAGACCATATTATGATAATATGAAAGAAGAAGAGTTAAAAACAAAAGCAAATACTATTTCTCAAATGATAGAAGAAAATTTTAATAATGAGGTTTCAAATGCAAATACAATGAATACATATTTAAATACAGCTTTAATAAATTCAGAGAATACAAAGGAATTATTGAAGGAGTATTTGGAAAAAAATCAAATTCTAAAATTAAAATTAAGAGATAGACATGGAGATATACTAACAAATGATAGAAAAACCTATTATGAAACTGAAGCATTAGAACGATTACAATTATGGTATTCGCTATTTTGGTGGATTTATTATTTGTTAGTTGTTACTTTTATATTAGGTTTATTACTATCTCCAAGTAATTTATCAATAATTAAAAAGATATTTTTAGCTGTATTTTTTGTATTTTTTCCTTATATTTTTCATTGGGTAACTATATTAGTCTATAAAATATATCATTGGTTTTTAAGTAAAATGCCAAAAAATGTATATAATAATCTATAAATATATATTTAAAAAATGAACTTAAAGCTCTTTACCAAAGGTTGCCAACAAGTTTACGCGCTTTAAGTTGTTTTAAATATATATTATTCTATCCATCTAAATTTTCTATCTCATCTTCTCCTTCACCACCTTCATCCTCCTTTATCTTAATATTAAACCACTTATTTGATTTCGCATTTTTATTACCAAACTTTTTAACCATTGCTTCTATTAATTCTGACAACTTTGGAGCCTTTCTATTTCCATAATTCATCTGGAACCATTCCTTAAAAGCATTATTTAATGATGTCTGATTTACACCATAAGGATTATCAACTTTAATAATTTTATCTGTAATAAATCCTGAAATAGCATCTTGACTTTGTCTATATTTATTTGATGCCGCTACTACTTCAGAACAATCCTTTACTTCACCTTCTGTTTCACATGCTCTCTTGATAAGCATTGAGATGAATACTGGAGCCCATTTTGGCAATTTTTCCTTCAAACTTTTATCCTTTGGAAACACATATTTTGTATCATCTGTATGTGTTTCACCCTCCGAAATAAATTTTGCCAAGAAATCAACTAATTTCATTCTTCTCCAAGTTCCATCATCATTACTCTTAATTTCAAATAATGCATTTGTACAAACTACCAAACTAAACTGAGGGATAAATATTTCAGAATCACAATATAATGCTCTTCCTAAAAGAGGGTCACCACCTGTTAATTCCTTCATAATACCTTCATTAATTATTGCATCTTTTGATGGTTCTTGCATAACCGCATATCTAACTCCTTTTAATTGCATTACTTCTGGAGTAGCACCACCAATTGAGCTTCTTTTATCTGTTACTAATGTAATTGGCACTGTTCCTTTATAATCACCTAAACACTGAGACATTAAATCAGTCAAAATTGACTTACCATTTGAACCAGAACCCCTATAAATATTAAATGCATGTTCTTTCTTTACACCAATTAATACTGACGCTAAGTGATCCCACATATATCTACAAAGTTCTGGAAGAGGAAATAATTGTTCCATAAATGTCATTATTTCATTAGCTATATCTGCTGTCTTATCAGAATTAAACGCAATATATGGAATACCTGTTGTTTTTGTAATATAATCTTGAGGATAACCATCTCTAAACTCTTTTGTCTTAAAATCAAATACACCATTTGTAAAACACATTAAATATGGATTTGAATCCATATTTTTTGAAAAATCTTGATCAAAGAAGATTTCCATTGCCTCACGCATAATATTATTTTTATCATTTGTTTTCTTCAGTTTAATACAAATATCTGCTATTCTCTTAATTTTTCTTTGATATTTTTCATGATTTTCATCACTTGGTTCATAATGTTGAACTTCAGCTAAATATTGACTTTGTTTTTCTGAATATAATTCATGTAAATCTTTTGAAATTGCCATTCTTAAACGTTGACCTTCATCTTTTTCCCAACGATGTTTATTAAACACATACCATTTCTTATTTGTAATACTACTACATACATACTTATCTTTAAATAAATGATATAAAACCATCGCATAATCCCAGTCACCCGCTTCAAATATTGTTTCCTCAATATATTGATCAATTGTATCTTTCTTCACTTTCTTATATTCTTCATACGCATCTTGCTTTGCCCAATACATAATTGATGCTCTTGTTACTCCATCTGGTCTCTTATTAAAATGAAGTTTCCAATCATTATATAAGCTTGGAATTGTTCCATAATCAAAATCACTTGCCTTTGATCTTAACATTACCCAAGATAGAAATAATCTATCATCTGTATGTTTTAATGCAAATGCTACTTTTCTATTTAAAAGATGAGAACCAGGTTGATAATATTTTTCGGGCAAAATTTGTGTATATTGATGTGTTTCTCTAATATATTGCTCATTTACTTTCAAAGTTGCCATAACAGAATCTACTGCTTTCTTAAGCATTTCTGGATTTGTTATATCAGATAATTGAATCTCGCCTACTTGTTCTTCTTCAAATACAATATTAACCTTACCTTTTGAGCCTGATTTTTTAATTTTATTTGTTTTTGCTTCAAGTCTTTTATTATATTCATCCTTAATCTTTGGATTCATTTCAAACTTAACATTATTATCATATTGTGCCGATAATAAATGTAAATCTCTTAATAAATCAATATCTTTTGGTTGTTTTGCTGTGGTCATCCAATTATTATCTTCCAAATCTAATTCAGCTGTTAAATAATAAGTTAGTTTATAAGCTTCATGACCAGGTTTTTGAGAACCATACATTTGCCAATTTATACATCCTTTACTAATTCCCTCATCTAATACTTCGCTCCAATCATTCTTTAATGGTAATTCCCAAATATCACCGATTTGTTGTAAAATTTTATCACGTAACATCATTTGTAAAGTATTGTCCATTTGAATTCCTATTATCATATGAATTCCATCTTTTGTAATTTGTTTATCCGCAACCCTATTTACGTTTGGCTTTTCCATAATGAAAATAGGAAATGACTTATTTTCCTCGAAAACAAAGAATTCCTTAAGTTCTTCTAAATAAAGTTGAACTAGATCCTGTATATGTTCAGAAGTATGTAAACGTTTTGTTACATCATATTCGTAACGAAAATCTAAATCAACCAAAATTGGACCATTTCCATCTAATTGTCTTTCAGTCAAATATTCCTTACGACCTTTAACAAAGACATGTTCATAATATAATCTACGAAATATTGGTAATTCTTCTTTATCAATACTGAAAGCACCAGCATACACATTTAATTCTTGACTGCCAATCCTTGTGTGAGTTATTGTTTTTTGATTTCCTGCTCCTGCAGTTCTATTGTTAACAGAATGCTTTGAGAGGAAATCTGATAAATCATTATATTGTGACGATGATGATATCATAGTTTCCATTTGTTGATATAATATGTTAAGATTTTTCTATTTCATTTTTTTTTATTTTTATTATAGTTTCAAATTATTATATTTTAAACGCACTTAAAGAAAAATAAGACCATGTAAAATTGATTTAAAAACAATTTTTTAAAATATATTATGACTGAATCTCTAAAAGTTATGCATACTGAAACTATCAAACGTCTTTTAAAGGACGTAAGACAAATTATTAGACATCCTTTAACTGATAATGGCATTTATTATTCTCATGATGATGCTGATTGTTCAAAAGGATATGCCATGATAATTGGACCATCTGATACACCTTATTTTGGCGGATATTATTTTTTTAAATTTGATTATCCCAGTGATTATCCTTTTACTCCACCAAAAGTTACATATATGACTAATGATGGTTCTACACGCTTTAATCCTAATTTATATAAATGTGGTAAGGTTTGTGTATCAATTCTTAATACTTGGTCTGGTGATAAATGGTCATCATGTCAAACTATTAATAGCGTTTTACTTACATTATGTTCGCTTCTAAATGATGCTCCATTAGAAAATGAACCCGGTCAAACAAAAGGAAGCAGAGATTTTGTTCCTTATCAAAAATCTATTGAATTTAAAAATATTGATTTTGCTATTTGTGACATGATTTTAAAACAAAAAATTCCTGAACCTTTTCAGATGTTTTATCCCTTTATTACAGAACAATTTATTAATAATTATGATAAACTTCTTACATTTGTTAAATCTCATAAATCCGATGAACCATCAAATCAAGTTGTTCAAATTTATGGCATGAATACTCATATTAATTATCTTAATTTAGAAAAGAAACTAATTCAGACCAAAGAATTTGTTGATTCACAAAAGGAGAAATAGCTAATTATAAATAAAATTGAAATTTAAAATATAAATATAATTATACTTATATTATATAAGATGCACTTCTGTACTCAATGCTCTAATATGTATTATATCAGTATTGATCCTGAGGATCCCAATAAACTTGTATATTATTGTAGAAACTGTGGAAATAAAGATTCTACTATTTCAGTTAAGGATGTCACTGTTTCAAAAGTTCAATTGAAAAAATCTGAACAAGAGTTTAGTCATATTATTAATAAATATACAAAATTAGACCCTACACTTCCACGCGTTTCTAATATTTTATGTCCAAACGAAGATTGTTCTACTAATAAAGAAGATAAACCTCGTGAAATTATTTATATTCGTTATGATGATACTAACATGAAATATGTCTATTTGTGTTCTACTTGTAATACTGTCTGGAAAACTGAAGATCAATCATAAATTATAACAAACTAAATATTATTTAGACAAAATTTGTAAATACTTAATTACAATTTTATTTTTTTGTATTAAAATAAAATTGAAATAATAAATATAAAACTATCTTATATTATAATAATATAAGATGAGTAGTTACTTTGATAATCAATATGGTGGTGAAGATGATGATAATAATTTTAAAGGTGGAGATTCTGAGGACGATAATAAATCTTCCAGTAGTGAAACAACTGAATCTGAATATGAAGAGGAAACTGAAGAACAAGAAGGTGGGGAAGAGGACATAGAAGATGATGAAGAGGAGTCTCAAGCCGAAGAAGAGGAGGAGGTGTCTCAAGATGGTGGACAAGAAGGAGGAGCTGAATCTGAATTAGAAGAAGGAGAAATTGATGAAGAAGCTGAAGCAGCTGAGAAAAAGGCAAAGAAAATTAAGAAAGTTCCAGCTAAAAATGTATATAAGAAACCAATTGATTTCATTGATGATGATGATAATGATGACGATGATGGAGAACAATATTTACAAAAGTTTGATCAATCAGTTAATGATAATTATATTCTTAACTTTCATCCTGAAAGTGTTTTACAGAATTATGATGAAATTTTATCAATGACAAAGGTAGTTAGAAATTCTGATGGAATTATTGTTGATAAGCTACATAGAACCATTCCATATTTAACTAAATATGAAAAGGCACGTATTTTAGGACAAAGAGCAAAACAAATTAATTCTGGTGCTTATCCATTTGTGAAAGTTCCTGAAAATGTTATTGATGGATATATTATTGCTGAAATGGAACTTAAACAAAAAAGAATACCATTTATTATTCGTAGACCATTACCTAATGGAGGAAGCGAATATTGGAAAATTCAAGATCTTGAAGATATTTCATTTTAAACCTTAACATAGATATTTTCTTTTAAATTATAAATCATCATATTTATTTCATAAATTTTTTCATTTAGTAAATTTATGTTATATATATTTTTATTATAAATGTATATTAATTTATCTAATATATGTTTTAATTCTCTATAATGTGCTATTATAAAATTAATTGTATTGCTATGAGTTATATTTATATAATTACATCTTTTATTAAAGAAATATATATTATTTAATAGATTTATGTTATTAACTTCAATTTCATATATTTGTTTTTCAAGATACTTTTTTTCTTCAATGTATTCATTTATCAATTCTTCTTTATAACTTATATTATTATTAATTGGAAAATCAAATATATTCCAATTTAAAACAGGCGAATAAGAACCTCTTATTGTATTTGTTACAGAATTGAAATTATTTATACTATTTTCCATAGTATATATATATTATATACTATTTTTATATAATATTATCTATTATCTTAATAAAAAGATATTAAATAATGATTACAAATATTATCATGATGAATATTAAAAATATATTTATAACTACAGGAATATCAGTTTTATTTGGCGTTTATTCAATTTATAATATATTAGAATATTTAAGAATATTAAATAATCATCGTGTAAAACAAATAAATAGTTTACAACACTTAGTAAATGATACTAACAAAAAATATAATGATTTACATGTTCAACACGTTGAATTACAAAAAAAGTATGATGAATTATCTGTTAGTTATGAACATATAAATCAAGAGGTTATAACCTTAAAGATAAAATTAATTGAATTACAGGAAAATAAATTGGTTGAAATTGAAATTAATGGTAATAATGATAATAATAATGATAATAGTAATAATGATAATATATCTGAATCTACACCAAGTATTATATGTGATGAGTTATGTCATTTTAATTTAGAGATTCCTAGAATAAATATGGAGACAATGAATTCCGTTAATAATATAGATTGTGATGATATTGATGTGGAGTTTGTTGAATCTCTAAATTTGGAATATGATTGTAATAATACGGAAGTTTCTTCAGTATGTGATTCTGAAAAAAGTTCAATTAAGACTAGATCTAGAAGCACATCTATAACAGAAATTAATTGGGCAACATTAACAAAAAAATTTTTATTTGGTTAATGAATTAAAATTATAATTATATAAAAGTGTTATAATTATAATATATATCTTTTAAATGAAAGTTGCACTATGTTTTATTATTAGTTATCAACATATTCTTAATAAAGAACAATTATGGATTGATTGGATAAAACCAAATAAAGATATTATTAATGTTTATTTTCACTATAAAAATATAAATTTAATTAAATCTCCTTGGATAAAATTATATTCTATTCCTCCAAAATATATTCAAAATACATCTTATTTTAATGTTGTACCAGCTTATATGTCTGTGTTATCGTATGCTTATGAACATGATAAAGAAAATGTATGGTTTTGTCTTTTAACTGATTCATGTGTTCCAATAATTAGTCCTGAAAAATTTAGAGAAATGTTTAATAATCATTATCAGGCATCTATTATTAAATGTAGACCAGCTTATTGGGATATAACACTTCATAGACGAGCAAATTTGCGTCTTTTATCTAAAGAATTTTGGTTGGCAAATGACCCTTGGTTTACATTATGTAGAGTTCATGTATATAAATGTATTTTATTTTTGATACATAAAACCGAAACGTTTAATCAAATTAATATGGGAGGATTAGCAAATGAAAGTTTATTTGCTATTATATTACAGACATTTAATGAACTAACAAATCCAATGTGTTTAATTAATGAATCTTCTACAATATGTGATTGGAAACGCATGTCATCTCCTACAAGTCCATATGTTTTTAAAGATGCTACTTCCGAAAATATTAATATTATTTCTAACCTACTTAAAGAAAATAAATATACTATGTTTTTGAGAAAAGTAGATAGTTCCTTTCCTGATTCTACAATTAAAGAAATAATGAATATTAATTTTAATCATAAATACGAATTATTACATAATCAAGCAAAAAAAAAGCATAACACATCTTTTTTCTGTGATAATTTACAATATATTTTTATTTTAATTGCTTTTGTCTATATTGTTGCAACTATTCCGACAGAAGCTCTTATGAATCCCAGTTTTTTCACTCCCAATATGTAACAATATTCCCATTATTAGAAATAAATAAATACTTTTTGGAATTATAAAACTTAATATTGTTCCAGTAATTAAAAATATGATTGATTCATAAATGGATTCACGTATTAAATATAATGTGTTTGCTTCGTAATAGTGAACTTGACTTAGGATCTTTAAACAAGCTTCTCCATTATTACAATACCAAGTCCATAGTCCAAAACTAGAACCTAGGAAGTGTTTAAAAAATCCACAAACTAACAAAAGTAGATAAAAGTTTTTAATAAATGGAGAAAATAATAGATATAAAAAACATACATATACTCCAACAAATACAGATTCAATTATATAATTCATTCTTATATAATTGAAGAAATATTTTATTTAAAAAATTGAAATAAAATAATATTAATTTAATATTATAAATCTATTATTAAAATGCCAATCAAATTTGCTGAGATTACTATTATAAGAAATATTGAAGAAGAAGATATTTTTAGAGCAATATATAGATATTTTGGTTATGAAAATCAGAGTATTGATAATGATACTATTATTATTGATTTTGGAAATGGTGTTCTTTGCGATACAAGAGATGAATATAAAGATTTAAAATTTAAATTTGCTCAACTAGGACATAAACACGGATTTCCTATTTATTTTAGTAAACATATAGAGGATAGATATACTTTATTTTATAGAAACCCAACTATTAATGATAAAGAACAACCAACTTTAAAATTTGATATATTTAAAAATTATAAAGATTTTAAAAAAGAACCATCCAAATATAATATGATTTATGAAGATATTAATAAAAAAGAAATATTCTCTATTTTAAGAATTCGTTCTAATGAAGAAAAACCGAGATTTGTATTGGAATATGAAGATACTATATTAGATAAAAATGATGTTATTTATTTAATAGAGTGTATATTTAAGGAGAAATTTACTTAACAAGTCTTCCATCTATTACCACAATCAATACATGTTACGAAAATAGTCATAGGTTCATCTGCTGAACGCGTTTGCATTTGATAATAAGTACATTTTTTTGATTTACATTTTCTACAAGTAAATGTATCTGTAGCTGCTTCCAAGTTTTGCTCAAATTTATTTTTATCTCTAATACTTTTGGCTTTAATTAATTCTTCCCATTTATCAGGACAGATTTCCTGATGTGTCATGAAAGCTATTTCTTGTGCTTTAATTTCTCCACTGGCCACCTTACTAATTAAGGTTTCATTCTTAAGATTAATATATATACTACGCAAATGATCCAAATAAATTTGAACAAAGAATGGATTATCCCACTTCTTTACTACACGTTTATTGGTTGCTTCTTTAAGTGCCCAATTATGAACACCCTTTTCTAAGTTAATAGCATCTTTCTCTTTTTCAAAAAACTCGCCAAGTTTTTGACGAATATTAGCTCTAAATTGATCAGGATTTTCAATCTTACGGCTTGGCATTCTTATCTAAATATAATATTGTTAATTATATTTAAATCATAATCAATTTTATTTTATAAATTTAATATTTATTCTTTATCACTTTCAACATAAGATTCCTCTGATAATTCTGAACCAACATCTTCTAAAATCATTTCTTCATCGCCTTCTCCTTCGACACTATCTTCAGTTGGCTCTTCACTATCATCTGCATCATCTTCATCTGAACCAGTATCTTCTTCCTCAGCATCACTACTATCTACTACAAATCCGTCTTTTAAATATCCTCCTTTCTTTGTTTTCATATTTTTTGGAATATTTTCTAATTCATCTTCTTCTTCTTCGTCCTCATTACAAGTTAATGCTAAATCCTCAAAACCTCCAAATAATTTCTCATAAATTTTATTCCATAGCTCAACGGATAAATTAATATGAGCTCTATTATTTGAATCGTCTCTAATCATTCCAACTAACGCACACGACCCAAAATATAGATTTTTATCAACTGGAGGAGGAAAATCATATTTATTTTCCATATTAGCCTTTCCATCAAGCTTTCCATACATTTGAATTAAGTATCTTTGTCCATCTAATTTAACAGGCCATTCAACTTGTAGGTTAAATCCTTCGGCTTTTTTGAATCCGCACTTTTTATAAAGTTCTTCAACTTTATAATCTTTCACAGTCAATGTTTTTAATGAACCACCTTTATCAACAATAATTATAGTTAAAGATTGTGTCATATTATGTATAATAAATATATATTCGGTTTAAATAGTTTATATTAATAATGTTTATAAATAAAAAAATATATATATTAAGCTATACACAAGTGCTTCTATATTGTGGCGTTATATTTTCTACATCTAATTGAACTGGATTTATAATTTCAATATGAATTACATTAGTTCTCATATAAATATTTCTCAATAATATCGCAAATGGAGATCTTTCCCTATAAACACATCTCCACTCTAATGTTGTTATATCTAAAACACAACACACTATTAATATTAATAATAATAACATAATACAATATAAAAACATCATAATATAATCAATATTCATTTTGACATGGATATATATTTATATTTAAATTTACTATGTTAGTAATCAAACTTATAATTTCAATTTTTTTAATATGTTTTTATCTACTGTAAACAAATATTTCAATATATTATGTTAACTTGGATAATACAAATTTCTTTAATTTCAATAATATTTATTTTTTTGGTTCATCATCTATTAATGTTCTTTAAGACAACATTAACAGTTCCAAAAATTAAAGATTTAGTAAATTCCCCAAATCAAAAATATCAAAATATTTATGATACTATTGTACATAAATCTTCGGGTGGATATACTGATATAGATCTGTTACCTAATGATAGCTTTGTTAGTAATGAATCAAATAGTATGAAGAATGAGTTAAAATCATTTCTTAAGAAACAATTAAATGGAAATACAGATAATGTAATGGGAATGGATTCAATATTTTAGCAAAGCTTATAGAAACTTTTCTAATTTTTAATAAAATATGCTTAAAGATATAGTAATATATAATATAAATGTTTGGCGAACAAGATATTAAAGCAGTCTTAAAGAATTTCCCTAAATTTGAACTTTGTTATGAAATAATGACACATAAGAAAGTTCTTGGAGCTAATGCTATTTTAGCTATTCCTGAAGGGAAAAAATGTTTTACGTGGTTTACAAATTATAAAAATAATAATATATGTCTATTGTTGGAAATTAATGAACATAAACATATTATTGATGTTAAGAGCATAACAACTGGGTTTACAGATAAACTTTCTTTAGGAACTATTTTTTATGGAACATCATTTAAGAATAAAAATAATAATTGTTTTTGTGTAGAAGATATGTATTATTATGCTGGTAAAAGTTATTATAATTATACTTATTTATCAAAACTTGAAAGACTAAATGAAATATTTAAAAATGAAATTTCACAAATAGCATTAAATGATAAATATACTATATTTGGCCTTCCTTTAATTCTAAATGATATAGAATTATGTTTTAAGGAAATACCTTTATTACCTTATAAAGTGAGCATGATTAAATTTAGATTTTTTGATAATAAAAACGCAAAAAAAATAGTTACAATGAAATATTTTAAGCCAGGGTCTCAGAAGGTAGATAATGTAAAAAAGGAAGCTATATTTAAAATTACACCTGATATTGAGCCAGATATATATAATTTATTTATTTATAAAAACGGAACAGAAGAATATTATGATATTGCGTTTATTCCAGATTATAAAACAAGCGTAATGATGAATAAGTTATTTAGAAATATTAAAGAAAATGATAATTTAGATGCTATTGAAGAAAGTGATAATGAAGAAGAATTTGAGGATTGTAGAGAAGACAAATATGTGTATTTAGATAGATCGTTTAAAATGAATTGTGAATATAATAATAAGTTTAAGAGATGGGTTCCTATTAATTTAGTTGGTGAAAGTGATAGAATAGTTTCTTTATCAATGTTAAAAAATTATTAAATATTATGGTAATATATAATGGGTCCATTTCCAATATATAATGCAGGTACACCTCTTAATAATATAAATGGTGGTTTAGTTAACATAGATGGTTCAAGTGTAGCAGGTATTCCAACTTCAAGCACTACTATTCCAACAGGTCCACATACAATGGCTCCAACAGGAACAAATGTTCAAAGTGCAGCTGGAATTTATCCTTGTGCTCAAAAAGGTGGAAAAATAAATCGTAGAAAAATAAATAAAATCTCAAGGAAATATAAGATGAAAGGTTCAAAAAGAACAATTAGAAGACATGTTAGACGAATGAAGAGTCGTGTGCGTTCAAGATACGCTAAAAGACGTTCATCAAGACGTGCTTCCAGACGTCATATGAAGGGTGGTGCTTTTCAACCACCAATGACTACTCCACATTATCCTCCAGGACATGTTCAATATCAAAATAATGCTGGTGGATTAAGTAACGTATATTCTCTTGGTGGTCAATTATCGGCTGGTAATAGTGCTTTAGCTAATCCTCCTCCACAACAACTTGTAGCTGGAGCTAATATTCCTGATAATCTAAATCATAATACTTTAAATGCTTATGGTAATATTGGTGCTGGTTCGGGATTTCCTAGTAGAGGATGGTTTTAAAAAAATTGAATTAAATATTTAGATAAAGATGTTATTAAATATTTAATAAGAATGGGCTGCGACTACTATACTAAATCTGAATTAATAATTGAATTTATTGATGAGAAGGGTGCTATGTGTAAAACTAGAACTAATATATGTCAAGAAAGAAATTGGATACATAGTGTTCCAGATGCTGATTCTGACGAGGATCAAGAAACTCAATCAAAGAAATATTATGAAGAATTGGAAAGATGTATACAAAGAAATACATATAAAAAAGTGTTATATGAAAATGAAACATGGGTAAAAGAGTCATATGAAAAGCGATATTTAAAAGAGTTAAAAATGATTTGCCCAAGAATGGTTAGATTAATAAGAATGTATAAGGATTATACAGCATGGAAAAGGCATTAAATATATTTCTAAAACAACTTAAAGCGCGTAAACTTGTTGGCTACCTTTGGTTAAAGCTCTTTAAGTCCTTTTAAAATATATTATTTATTGATAACAACTTCTTTTGCCACTTTTGAGATTATTTTATTTATATTACTTTTTTGCTCTTCTTCAGTTGAACCAGACATTGAATTTGATACTATTTTCAAGTATTTGTCATTTTGTTTTGATTCTGAATCTAAACAATCTGGATGAGCTTTTACCCATTCTGGAATTTGTTTCATATTTTTGTTTGCAACTTGTTTTATCATCTTTATCATTGTATCTTTACTATCATTTTCTTTTATCCATTGATCATTATCTTTTATATATAATATTTCTCTTTTTGAATCAGAACAGTGAATTGGTCTCTTATGTGTATTCATGTCATCTAAGTTTTTTATTACAACACGTGATATTCCATCTACATATCCTAGACGACCTGTTTCTTCAAGATCTTCTAATTGTAATTGAATTGAATTCACAAAATCTGTTATATTAATCGCATCTTTACATTGTTCATTTAAAAAGAACTGTAAATTAAATGTCTTATTATGACTATTGTTAGTATTGTGAGTTCCGTTCTTTATTACTTCCATCATCATTTTTCTCATTTCAGCGTTATCTTTGATTAACATCATCATCATTTCTTTGTCACTTGGTTCATTATTTGCAGTTACTAGTTTTTCTATTTCCGCATCTTCTTTGCTTATTTGGCATTTTTTTTTATGTCTCCATAATCCTGAATGATATGAAAATAATCTTCCACATTCACAAATGTATTCTGGTGCGGCATTTTTTGGCATTTTTTTTGTATCATTTTGTATCATTTTGTATCTTTTTAGGTGCTTTGCTGTCAATAGGTGAGTTGAATAGTTAGATTGCTTAGAGCATTTAAAGTCACAAATTTCGCAATGAAAAAAATCGGCATTTTTTGGCATTAAAATTGTATCCATATATATCCTTCATACTTTATTTTTAAGTTTTTTTCTAAAAAAATACAATCACAATTTTTTTCGCAAAATTTTTAAAATGAGAGCATTATGCTCAGAAACCTCGAGTACGAGGGTCTTTTTCAAAACTTTTTTCGGATTTTCAATTTTGGACATTTTTAAAAATGTCCATTTTCGAAAACCCCCTCGACTTTTATTTTGAAATTTGTCTAGAAACGCGTTTTCTCATTTTTAGACAAAATAATTCCTTACCATATATGCTTTGGATACAAAAAATCTAATTAAGACGGTGTTTTTTTTATATATCATAATAACACTATTTTAAATTATATAACTTTTTCACTCCTATTTCCTCATAAATTGAATCATCTATATTATAAAATTTTTGTAATAAGGCACAATGTATTGTTAAATCCTTTTCTGCTCTATCGTCAACATCTGTTCCAAATAAAATAGTTTCACATAATAAATGACGTATACGTATTAAAAAACATGATTCTTTTTCTAATGTATTTTCAATTAAATTATTTTCATAAGCCCATGGATATTCTATTGCTAAATAATCAAACGGGATTATGTCTATATTCATTATTTGAAGTATAACTCCTACACATCTATCATCTATTCCATAATTATTTGGAATCATATATTTATTTAAAATAATATACTTAGCTATATCAGGCGTTATAGTAAAACAATATCCTGATGGAAATGGTATTGGCTGTCCACCAAAAAATTTTAAACCACCACAATATTTTGTTTTTGGAAGATTCTTTACATAATTTAAATATCTATCAATGATTATAAATGAAGATAAATTAGGTCTACATATAAAATCAAATTCATCCAATCTATTCTCAAATGCTTTTAAAGCAAAATATAACTTTTCCCATAAATAAGGATAGTTTTCTTCTGATTTTACATATACAATATCATCCACTATTTTAAATTCACAATCCATTGTCGGTTCACATATATAAAAATATGATTCAATTTCGGATGAACTATGAATATATTTTCTTTTAATTTTTTGTAACTTATCATATAAATTATCTTTTCCTCCATTACTAGCCAAAACTAACATTAATATTTTCATAATATATTACTTAAAAGTAAATATTTATATTTATTTTTTGAACTTTAATAAACAAACTCCGCCACTTAATTTATCCTTCTTTTCTTCCTCTTCCTCTTCCTCTTCAATCTCTGAGTCAGTATCTTCTGCTATACTTTTATCTGATGAACTACGACTATTTGATTTATAAGACTCCTTCTTTGCTTCTTTAGTTTTACTTGGTTTACATTCAGTTGGCTCATATATTACCTTCCATTTTGAGGCATCAGGAACATATGTTGAACTAGATGTTTGGATAATTTTATAATTTTGCTTTTTAAAGAAGCTCTTACGTTTTGACCATTGACGTTGAAAGTTATCATGTGTATCAATAATATCTACAACAATAGGCGCAAATTCATGTTTTTGACGTAAAATTCTTCCAACTGATTGTTCAATATTTGTCATAGGTGTAATCATAAATAGGGTTGTTAATGTTTTAATATCTAAACCTTCAGCAGCCATACTATAAGTTGCCAATACTACTTGTTTGCTTTCGCTCTCTTTTAAAGCTGATTCTTTCATACCTCCAATATAATAACCTACTGTGCAAATATTATGATGTCTAATCGCATCAAACATATAAGATAGAATATTTTTGTATGATGCTATCATCATGATTTGTTGCTTGGGATTTTCAGCAATCATATCTCTTAAAACTTTAAGAATAAATTCAGATCTATAGTTATAATTACAAATCTTGCTTAGCATTTTAGATGCGGCAGTTTGTCCCCTAAAATCTAATTCAAGTTCGTTAAATTCTTCATCTTTGGATTGAAATGTTATACCTCTAACAATAACATTTTCATCTTTACTTCTTTCTTGCTTGTAAACTACTTCTCCAAGAAACATTTTGAATACTTTAGTAGTTCCATCTTTGCGATTCATTGTTGCACTTAAACCTAACATATATTTTGTTACAAGTTTAAATAAAGCGCACGAGAATACCTCAGAAGAAATATGATGAACTTCATCAATAATTGTGAAACCAAAACTATCAAATAACGTACTTGGATAATCCTTCATTGATAAGCTTTGTAACATAGCAAGAACAATATCTTTATCATCAATATCAATAACTTGCCCTTGAATTTTTCCAATTCTAGCATTCGGAAGAAATTGATTAATTCGTTCAATCCATTGAGTCATTAAAAATTCTTTATGAACAATTACTAAAGTTTTTTTCTTTAGACGACTTACCAAGTGGAGACCTATTGAAGTATTATGGGTTACCGTAAAGTCACCTAACACAAACCGTTTATTACCATCAATTTCAAACCCATAATAATCATCTACTTCTAATTTTTGTATGTTTAAACGATAAGATAGAGCATCCTTTATTTGTTTTCTTTTAGTTGATATTTTTCTTTTACATAATAAAGGTATTTCTTCTAACCCAGAACCATATACACAAATTCTATTATACTCTCCTTCCTTTGGTCCATTTTTAGAATTGTAGCAAATTTTTTTACATTTTTTTGAATAACAAGCAAATCCCAATGATCTACATAGATATACTATATCTTCAGCTAAAATAGAATTCTTTTGTATTATTTCATAACAATTTTGTTTATTATATCCATCAGAATCTATAATACCTGCTAATACTTTTAAACGTATGGTTTTATCATTGTATTTATAACTATTGGGTATGTGTTTATTATTAATTAAATTATTTTTCTTTAAAAATTTTATAAACATATTTTCTTTTTTTAAACTACAAATTTTATAATCATATTGAGACATATAACGTAAATACAAATCTGTATATTTTGTTTTACATAGCTCAATAATATATTTAATTATACAACCTTCTTGTGTTGAAATAATAGGTTTACTACTTGAGCCATCTCCTAACCAATATCCAAATAAATAAGGGTCAAACTCAACATTAATATTAGGAAAATTAATTCCAACTTTATAGCCCAACAATGGACCGCCCTTTCCGTGAAAAGATTTAGGTAATTTTAAATAATCATTAACTGATATATCTATTATAGAACCTTTTTGAATTTTTTTACTATGATTTGTTGAAGATTTTAAAGATAATATATGACTTTCATTACATATATATTCATCTCCCTTTTTACTACTTATTTTATACATTTGTTCTCTACCTCTAGATAATGACAATACTTTCCTAGGTGTAGAATCATCTCCCATTAATAAATCTCCAATTTTTATATTCTCAACTAACTCAAATTGTCCATTATATAACATTACCTTTGTTCCTTTTCCCAAACATTTTCCAAATCCACATGGTAATTCAAGTAATCCTCCACCACCTTCTTTTACGTGGACCAAATATTTTTCTACAACAGGAACTTGATTTTCTCTTAATGTTCCTTGAAACTCAAGATTAATATCATCACCTTCAGTAATTTTAACTGTTTTAGCTTTGCCAAAGAGATCTTCACCAAAATATCTAGGAACATACATTTTCTTATCTGATTCTCTGTAAGCGGGAAATGTTTTTTGAACTTGAACAGGTGAACCAGGAACAAATGGTTTAACCATTAACATTTCTTTTAATGTAAGTTGTTGCGTAATTGATAATTCAGATTTAAGTATAGTATAGCCTTTATTTCCTAAATATGTATTTAAATTTTGTGGCCAATCAATAATATCTTGTTTAATTTGCTTCTTATTCATATTTAAACTAACAATATTTAGAATATTATTTTTAGATTGTTTGTTTAAATATAATTGAACTTTGTAACAGTTTTTTTAAAAGTATAATATATAAGATGGATTATTTCAGAGATTTATTTACAAAAAAACATATGCCAGAACTTGTGTTGGCTGTATTATTATCATTATATTTAGTAATGGGTTATCAAGTGCCAGAAGGTGTAGCAACAATTGTTGACACAACAATTGGTAAAATTGTTGTTGTGGTTGTTGCATTAATGTTATTCGCATATTCTAATCCAGTTTTAGGTGTATTAGCTTTGTTAGTTGCTTATCAATTAATTAAAGGTGCATCAGTAAAAACTGGAATGGCGGGTTTAGAAGAGTATTATCCAACAGAAGCTAAAAAATGGACTCCTTTTACTCCAACTCACCAATTTCCTTATACTTTAGAACAAGAAGTGGTAAAGAATATGACAACTCAAAAATTCAATACGGAATATGTAAAGGCTCCATTTAGACCAACATTAGATGATACACATGACGCGGCTCCTTTAAGTATGTAAATTATATAAATATATTAAAAGTATTTAAAGTTCTTTAAGTTACTTTTTAAATAATATATTATTCCAATTATAGAATCCAAAATATATTATAATATTTTATAAAATCTCGTAAACTTGTGAAATATTATAATTATAAATTATTTTAAGGATAATCGTAATGAAGGCTATCAATCCATAATTTTTTATATCCATTTCTATAATTTTTATTAAAAGGATATTCAATTGTTTTATTTGATTTACAAAGTCTACTTATAAAATTAAACATATTTTATTATATTAATTTATTTTTTGTATCTAAATTATTATTATATTAATTATTATTATCTTCTCCATCTACCTCCTCCTTTAATTATTTCTTCCACTGCTTCTACTGGAGCAGCCATTATTGTACCTCCTTTTGATATTTTTAACGCATTAAGAGCATACTTTATACCAAATAATATTAAAATAAATAGCAATGAACCTAATAGTAATTTCACCATCGGATTATTTAACCAATCTCCTATTGTTACCGGATAAGGAGAACTTCCCATATCTGTAACTACTTCAGTTGATTCATCTGATGAACCTACAGGCTGACAATCTATATAAATTTCACCTCCTGCTCCGGCACCGGCACCTCCTACACTTGGACCTTTATCGTTATAAAATAAATTTGGACCCTTTTTAATATCATATGGATTGCTTAGTATAATTGATTGAAGTTTTGTTAATGTTTCTGGCATCATATCCAATGAACCTTGTAACGGACCAAATACTATATAATCTACATCTTCTGAACAAGGTTGATATGGTTCTGTAGCTGAATATGAAAAAAATGGTTTTTTAGGAACTAACAAATCTAAATTAAATTTTGGAATATTTACTGTTGTTGTTTCTCCATCTGATGGAGCACTTGAAGCTACTGTATCTATTAGTGTTTTAAACAATAAAGCACTAACACTTGAAGTATTATTGCTCTTAATTGGAATACAAACTAACAAAGGTTTAGCTCCAGTATTTGATGTATGAACTATTACTAATTCACCATCTGTTTTTGTATCATTATATGAATGTAAAGATGGAGTATATAATCTTATTTCTTTTACATCAAACCCTGAAGCATTATATAAGACAGGAGGAGATGAAGATTTATCATAAGAAATTGATATATAATCTCCTCTATTTGTTGCTATACATGAGCTATTACTGTAATGAAAACTATATGAACATTTTAAATCACATTTACCCACTATTTTTGATATACTTATATCTATTGGTGCTGTAGCATTTGGACAACTCATTTATATTATACTTTTAAAAAAAAGTATAGCAAAACGTATAATATTAAGGAATTGATTTTTTAAAATACTTTTATTAAAACCTTTTCTTAATGTAAAATATGAAATTAACTAAAGTTCGTTTACAAAAGATAATTAACAATAATGGGAAACAAACTAGAAAAAAATATAAAAAAACAACTAGAATTCTTAAACATACTAACACCGCTAGAAATAAAAAACAGTTCAATTTACGTAACACAACTTTAAAAAACTTTTAATTAATTTCTAGAAATTCTCTTTAAACAAACGGTAAGTATTTTATTGTATCATTTTCATATACTGTGACTCTAAATGGTTCATTATATCCTTCAACATAAATAGTATCACCATCAAAAATTTGATCTACACCATAATCGTTCAATGCACTTTTACCTTTAAAAGAAATTGGTAATTTTACATTATTATGTTGATTAGAAATTGTGTAATATTGCCATTTATCTCTATTTGTAAACAATGGACGACCCATTAAAGGTAAAATATTATCTTTTGAGGTTCCATTTAATGGTGTAATTATACCCATTTGACGATATGTTGTTCCCGAAGGGACTGCTCCTATGTTAGTTGATACATTAATAGGAACAGCACCTGGAGGAACATAAGTTACTTCTGGAACAAAATAACGTTCATCTCTATAAGGAGCAGCATATGGATTTAATAAAACATCTTTTGGTCCAAAAAATGATCCAAGTGTGGGTAAATTGTTATATGGCCAACTTGGTAAAACACTACCAAACCAACCTGGAGATTCTCTTTTATTTTCAACTGTTATATGATCAGTATCATTTACTGTTATATTTTTTGAAGAAGAATTCATATAAATAAAAAAACCAAGAACTAACAAAATAATTAAAAGTAGTAATAATGTAACATTTTCTACACAAATGACTCCTGGAGGACACTTTTTCATTAATATATTATACTAAAATATATTAATCTTACTAAATACTAAATACTTATTTGTTAGTTCCGGCAATTGGAGCATTAGCTACCCCACCAATATTTTTTAATGAACTAGTTAAACTGCTTACATCAAACCCTTTTAACATATTTTGTGCTCCTTCTAATACAGGAACCATATTATTCATAGTATCAAATAAAGTTTGCTGTTGTTTCATTAATTTTTGAGTGTCAGCTGTTAGTTTTTGAATAGAATCGCTTCCTAATAAATTATCTAAATTGGCATAAGATTGTTCAATTGTAGCAGCATAATCTATTCTTGGTCCAGCTGATTCAGACTTGGCACCTTTTCTTCCTCCCATTTTATCTCCAAATCCTTCTATTTCACCATTATCTGTGGTTTGATTTTTATCAGTATTATTTGGGTCAACTATTTTATTAGAAACAGCTTGTTTTACATTATCGTTAGAAGCTGCTACAGCAACTGGACGTTTAACTTTATTATCAGTTTGACTTAATTGTGATGTAACTTGATCATTATTCTTTGCTTGTTGAACTACTGGAAGAGCAGCGGCAATTTGTGGATCTTTGTCTTCAATTTTGCTTAAGGCTGGAGTTGTAGTAGAAGAATCTGTAGTTTGATTCTCTAAACCTTCACGCATTCTTCTATTTGCCATTAAAAAGTTAGTTGCGATAATACTAACC
>JACCDO011968034.1_pt1 | contig 30026 bp, 37 predicted proteins | sample 7446101 | NCBI WGS metagenome assembly JACCDO01 (sample SAMN15323440, study PRJNA562643) | freshwater metagenome | isolation source: river surface water | place: USA:Blue River Watershed | collected 2017-08-16
AACAGTTCAATAAGGATTTGGCTGATAAAGTAAAACGCACACGGAAAACGGCAAGCACACGTGGCATGTTGGGCGCAATGGAACAATGTTATGAACATCATAAAACACAGTTCCAAAAAGCCCAGTCATCCAAACAATTGGATACAATTCGTGCGTGTTTGAAAGGCAAGGGTGCGGCTGCCACACGAAAAAATAAGACGGAAGTCCCCTATGTCGACAAACAACAGTTTATTGACATTGTAGAACAACGATTGTTTCCTAAGCAATAACTAAATCAATGAAAAACGGTTTTGTATATTCAAATGTATTTATTGAATTTGTATGGGGTTTACTCAGAGCAGCAGGAGCAGTCATCATCGCACTCCTGTTTGTCTCCCCATGCTATATTACCTGGCTCCGCAGCCACATCACCGCCCTTGGTCTTCCAAGGTGCAATCGCGCCTTCAACAGACTCAATCTTGATGTAGTAATGGTATGCATCGGCATCATTGAGGTCCAGCGTCCACTTATAGGGGAAGGCCTCCATGTCTGCGGCATCAAGCGGAGGGCGACGTGTTCCCACCACATATGGATTGAGTTCCATATAGTAATGATGCGGCACATCTAGGTCACGGCTGCGCGACCCAACACAATCAAGGTCATGGTAGGTTTTTGGCATGCACCACTTTCCAACAGTGACTGCAACATAATACGTACGAAACACTGTCTCAATGTAAGCGACGAGTGCATCACACAGGTCTTTGTTGTCATCAAACAGCACAGGCGGAACCACAATACCGTAGGCAATCTTCCAATCGTCTAGTTCGCGCGTAAAGGGGTCAAAGCCAATTGACGTCGTGACGGCGGTCATTGCCTTGCCTACCTGTCGCATGAACAGCGTATGAATCTCTTCAGCAACATCTTGATGCTCAGCATACTGACTGTAACCATGTGTGTAAGGAAAGGGCATTTTGTAAGGAAAAGGAAATGTAAAGGAACGGCTGACGACGCTCATTTACATTTATAAAAAAGACCGTTTCAATTTTTCTTGGAACTAAGATTCCATAGGTGTGCCCGCAATTCATTGAGTTGATGTTCAATCGTACGGCGTTCTTCCACAGTATTATACCACGGACTCCACGTACGCAATTTCACTACTAAATTGCCAATCTCCTCCTCCAATTTATTAACAACTGGGTTGGAATTCATCCTACCTGCATACGGTCACGAAAATTATTTGGCACCTGCAAGTTTTCCAACATTTGCCTGATATTTCTGTTTGTCACCCTCAGTGTCATGACCACACCAACTGGGAACCATACAAAATGGACTATTTTCATTTGCAACAACCCAAATAATGAAGAAGAAAAAGAGTGTGACCCAGAATGCGGCAACTAAGTTACGTGTTGCAATAAAGATTACAGTGAAAAACAACAATGGGCGCAAGAATTTGTGTTGTAAAAATTCCTCCTGCTTTTTAGTCAATTCCAGCGCCAAGAAACGTCCTCCTAAGTTCAAAAGTAACATGAATAACCCAATAATGTAAGGATTTGAATTAAACGACATAATTGTGGAGGAAAGAAAATCTATATTGCCACCCACAGGCATAGGCATTGCTGGTGGACCGGTTGGAACGCCTGTAGGAGGGCCGGATGCAGGCACGGACGGCATAGGTGGTGAAGCCACTGGCAAATTCACAGGAGCAAGACGCGATACGGGAATCATCCATTCGCCGGCACCAATCTTACGTTCCTTTTTCATCATCTCTTAGTCTCATACAGCGATTTTTACAACGAAAAACTGGACAAAAAGTTAACATCCGCAATCCAGAAAAATACAATCATAAATGCAAGTGTGGCTTGTACAGGATTGATTGTGGCTAAATACACAACGGCACTGCCGGCCAAAAATCGGAAAAACGGATGACGTGCCGCATTATGCAGCGTTTCACCATAATGCTTATCAAAATCCAAACTAAACCATAACAATATTATCACTAGCAAAACTGTTAATATTGTTTCATAATCCATATCCGGGAATACGATTCTTAAATAGAAGAGCGATTTAAGTTGACCCCGAAGGATATGTTTGTACATCCTTTTCCTGAATACCCATCGGGCGTTCTTTTAATACGGATTCCACAAACCACCGTTTGTTATTGCCAACAAAATCTACAATTGGAAGTCCACTTAAAAATCCTTCTGTGGCCGATGATTGTTCCGCAACCCATACAGAAAGCAAAAAGAAAAGGATTGCAAAAGACAACGGTGGGAAATCCAAGACATAGAGCGCAAGTAAAGAAATCAATAAGAATCCTGGAGGACTTACAATCTTCCTGCGAATCTCTGGTTTCAGGCGATTGGCGACCGCGCCTGCAAAAACAATAAATAACGTAATTATCCATTTTGTACCCACTGGCGGATACCATATTGGCTGAGGAAACAATGCGCCACCCAAGGGCGCGCCACCATATGGTTGTGGAAGACCGGGAGGTGCTTGGTTCATCGTACTCTTTGTAATGGGTTTCTATAGTTATCTAGGAGCGTAGATACATCCAGGTCTTTACGAAATGTGCGAAGTTCAGCATCGTCGCCGTAAAAGCGCCGGGTCATATCTTCTACAAATAATGCACCACGTGCAAAATCTTTTTGTATGAATTTCAAAAGTGTTTTGTATGCATCGCCGGCCTCTTCTTCCGATACGCCGGCTGTAAGTTTTTCAAGGGTTTTCAAAGACTCCTTATCCAAATCTTTCATTTTGCCACTGTCCTCAAAGGCTTCATTAATTGCCGCATTTGTGCCACCAAGACGGTCATTCCAAGCCATTACTGTTATAACAACCGCCATTGTGAAAAGTCCAATTGACAGCAATTCTGTAATGTTCATTTTCTCTTACATTGGCCTGCCGTTTTCGTAGGATTCCGAAAACCACGACCCTTGATTAAGAGAGGGCAATGTGCTCATTACAGGAAGCGTTCCAGTCTTTTTCAGAAGAGACTGCACTTGTGCCGTCATCCCGGAGTAGTGATCCGGAAAAGAAGCGTAAAAAACGTCGTCCGGCGCTACCACCACCCGAACCCACTGTGATTGAACCGGACCGTCCAGCACATCGTCGGTTGCCTGCAGCCGAATTATTGGGCGGAGGTCCCACGGAATACACAGAATCATCCTCCGTTTCGCAAATGCTTAATGCATACGATTCCGAGTCGTATTTCCCACATCCGTCCAGTGATGTTAAAGAATCCAGCGTATATAAGTTGGAGCCCGATTGGACAAAGGCATTTAATGATAACTCCACTCCCGACTGGATAAAATCACGCATGCCAAGCCGTGAAGCCGAAGTGCCACTTACACCAGCTCCGTGGTTAGACGGCGGTGCTACGTTGTGGCAATCTGTATCCGATGGCGTCGCACGTCAAGTTGATTTGCGTGGCGCTGAACAAGCTGCCAATCGTCGCCTGGATGACATGCAGCGCAAATTGGACTCTATGTTTAAAAAACTAGAAGAAAACGAAGTTACAAAAAACGAATCCAATCACTTGGAAATCATACTTTTTGTACTTGGTGGTATTTTTATGATATTTTTGTTAGATTTGTTAGTGAAACAGGGTTCGCAGGCAATGATGTTGATTGCTGCGGCCGGTGGTTCACAAATGATACAGGGAGGTGGATGGCGATTTGTTGGAAGATATTAATCCACCTTGAGTTTTTCAATTGGATATACGCGATGAATTTTATTGATATTATATCGTTTGGGTATAATACCAATAACAATGTTGGGCGTTGCCCCGCTATCATACCACGGCAGGCTGACGCCTTCGTCAGTAAAATCTGTTTGGACAATGTATCCAATAATTGTGCCGTGGGTAGGTACTGCGCCACGCACAGTATCCTTGGAAATATCAAATGTAATGTGTTGTTCCATTGCGGAAAGGGAAAAGGGAAAGGAAATAGGTTTGGCGGCGCGGCACATTCACAAAATGTATTGTAGTATTATTCAATTTTTTTTTACACGTTATACAAATGAAACGTGTTTTTCATTTAATTGGCCAGGTAGTTTTGGCGGTGCCGGTGTAGGCGCCGTATACATTGCATTGACGATGTTTGCCGGCGTGGACGGTGTGGGGACAATTCCAGGTGCCGGTGTAAATTCCGTAGTCTTTTTCAACGCCGTTTTGCGTTTTACAACTTCCACCGGTTGCGGTTTTTGTATGGGTGACATCACACTGGGTGCTGGTTGCGACGCAATACTGCGCGCAGCATTGAGTACTTGACTCCATGGACTTTCCTGCTCGCGATAAATAGCATCGTGTGCTTTCCAAGATATGTGGAGCAGTGTGGGCGGCGTATATTGCACACTATACCCTGCATTTCGCAGATTCCACGCAAGGTAAATAATAGCATCGCCTACATGAAAGCGTGGTACGCCAGGTATAAATTCGGGGACTACGTGCCATAATTCCTTAGGGTTTCCAGGAATCCGTGCGGTTGCCTTAATTTTATCATAAATATGTTGGAGTACACGATTATAGATACGAATCCGAGTAGCATCCAACTTTGCTTCCTCGGTATAAAGGGACGATGGTCTTAATACTGGAGGAATAAGATTGCCGTTGTTTGACATTGCTGTATTTTCCTTCTTTGTGTTTGCGTATTTTTTTTCGCCAAGTTTCCGAAGTCCACACTAAATGTTTCTACCAAAGCGTCTAGTGTTTTGTGGCGGTGGCACACGATGCCTTATGTTTGCACAAACCCTGGTAGAATTAGAAAAACAAAATCGTCTTGTGGCTGTAAAAGATTACTGGGGCACAAGTGCTGGTGCACTAGTTGCTGCACTTCTTGCAATCTCCAAATCGCCGGCGCGTGTGAAAGATGTAATGTTTAAGGCGAATTACACAAATTGGCGGAACTTTGATGTTGCAAATCTTTTGAATATTACACAAACATGGGGTCTAGATGACGGAAAGTCGCTTACGGAGGAGATTGAGACTGTGTTTGAAATGTTGCAACCGGGCAGTAAAACAAGACTGCTACGCGATTTATCAGGTCTACACATTGTGGTTTCAGACCTAAACTCACACGAAACTGTTGTTGTGAATTCAGAATCCTATCCAGAGTTGCGAGTCGTGGATGCAATTCGTGCAAGTATGAGTTTACCACTATTTTTCCGACCCTTTCGTCATCCTACCACGGGTCACGTATGGGTTGATGGTGCAATTCGTGCACACTTTCCATGGGAAGTTCTTCCTAACGATGACGCACGCCGTGAAGCCCTGGGATTTACTTTTGAGAAATCATGGTCCGATGGTCCACAAACATTTATGGAATATTTATTTTCCATGATACATTTTGATGAACCAAGGAAAATTCAGCATTTGAAGAAAAAATGGGCACGCAATATTGTTTGGTATCCTCCGCCGCCCTATCCTGCGTGGTATGTCCGATTACGGCCCGAGGATTTCACTATGATTGAAACAGCGGGTCGTACTGCTGCAGATGCATGGCTTAAGCTCGGGGACGATTCAACACAGAATCAAGGAAAGACTGAAACCCGCTGTGCGAACGATCGCCTTTGTACTCCTGCACAATTTTCCCGTCAGGACCATATAGTTGGAATGTTGGATAGCCCTGTACACCTGCCGCCTTCACTTCCTCAGGATTCTTTGCCTCATCCAACGCCAAGCATTCCACCCGCTTCCCGCCGATGGTCTGTATAGTGCCTAATTTCTTGAATTCAGGCATGGCCGTGTGGCAATGTGGGCACCACTCGGCAAAGTACATTTTGAACTTATACGAATCAGCGGCTGCTGGTGCATCCGCAAATCCTTCTGTGCTACGACTACGTGCCCAAAGAAAAATGAGTACTATGCCAACAATAAACATGGCGTAAGGCGCATATTTAGATTTAAGGAACTCAAACATTCTTTTACTAATGCAAACGAAAATGTTATTGCGTGGAAATACAATTTTATCGTGGGACATACGACCCGACGGTGATGCAACATGGAATGACGAAGATTGGGCACGTGCAGGTATCTATGAAATGCGCTGGCGTGCGCAAGGAGTTTCCGAAACGGAACGACGACGGCTGCTTCCGTGTGCTGTACAAGTAGCAAAACACCCGGGGACTCATTATGATGATGACATTATGAAACGACTGGCGGAACTTCGTTGTGCCGTGTAAGCAACGCGTAAATACAAAAAAAGCGATTTCGCATCCAAATGCAAATGCCACGACCATTGGATCGTTTGTATCGCTTTACAGAACATGATTGTGGCGAAGAGGATTGTGTATGGACTGTAAGTGGCGGCAGCCTTGAAAACAATAAACGATACTATCGTGTTATGTACGATGAATCCGAAAAAAAGGAGTGGGAACTAATCATTAACATAAATGAATCGCAAAAAGTATGGACTCGTGAAATTGATGAGTACAAAAATCAAATAATGGACTGGATTAAAAACCGACCTATATCGGCACTCTTTGTGCGCTCACTCTTTGAACTTTTTTCACTAGACCCCTGGTTTTCTTACAAATCATCCGATGTTTTACGACTTGATTATAAATAACCCCCTGTTAATTTGTATGTACTTCTGCGTCGTTGTTTAATTGTATGACGTGCCAATGACTTTTTGGACCGACACGTTTTCACACGAGCCGATTTGGATTTTCCACATCCGCTCGCAAATGTTTCCAATTCATTACATAGCCCCTCAAACGAATCATGTGGTACATCCTCTTTCAATTGTTTGCATACATTCCGTTCCGCATCATACAACCAGGCCGTGATTGCCTTTTGTCCACGTTCCAAACTTGGAAGTGCAGGCACAACTTTCAGCCACGCTGCACGCCATTCTGGAAACGGAAGTACATGGGGCAATACATTCCACCAGCGACGCATATACGGCAGACGCTCCGCGCGTGAAATCACACCCCAACGATTTCGCAACTCTGGCGTTTTTAAGGCACTGAGGGGTGGTGCGCCTACCATGGGCGATGTGGGAACCTGTGGGCACGGCGTTGTGTATGCCACGGAAAACAAAAAGTCCCAACCAATCATACGCCGGGTAGTACATGGTGCACGCATCCACTCGCCATAATGTTTTCGTATGTCTTTCCAATCGGGGTCCGGCGTTTCCAACAGTTTCTGTTCTCGCAACTTGCCGTTTACACGATTATGAATGCGATACATCCATTGTGCATAATCGGATGCGCGCGACGGTATAGGGTCTGCATGAATATAATCTGTGAGCGACGCACGGCAAAACTTACACGGCAGCACGTACGGCAAACACTTGAAAAATGTATGCAAATGCTTTTGCGGAAGCGACGGGGCGGCGAAACTTATTAAGTGTAAGAGACGCCAACCACTGGGTCCCCAAAAACGTGTGTCCATTTCCTTATTTTAACATAAGATTATATGTTGAAATAAGTCATATTGAATACTACGCCAAGCAGGGCTCGAACCTGCGACTCCCCGCTTAGAAGGCGGATGCTCTGTCCAACTGAGCTATAGGCGTTGTGCTATGCACAATGCTTGTAATGCACGGATGCTTTAGGCCAACAATACGAATTTGTAAATCACCGTGGAACCCTCGCGAATATCTGTATCGCTGAGCGGTGTATTGTTTCCAACAACATTGGAACCAGACATAAGACGCTCCTCAATTGTTACCGCAGGGTCAATATTGAGTTTCGCATCTGTCGCGTCCGCCAACTCCTGTACAGTTTTGCTAACATCAATGTCAACTTCAACTGTTTTGCCGGCAACGGATTTGATTGCCATGTACAATTCCATGGGTGTCAACGGGCGTGTAGGTTTCACAGTGGCCTCAGTGCGAACGACGACTTTCATTTCTATATGACTGTAAACATATTTTTTTAGAATCCAAACGTTGATGTGCTAGCAAGCATAGGGCGCACCGGAGTTGATGGTTCATATGTCGCATTGCATTTCACTTTGGGCTCAGGGCATGGTGCACATGTAGCCGCAGGGCACGCAGGGCAGGCCTTGGGTTCAGGGCACTTTACAACCGGGCATCTTGGGCGTGGGCAAGGTGGGCATTCACCAATCTTGCAAGGCTTATTGCACGTGGAGATGCACGGAGGGCACTTTGGCACCGATGTTTTCAACACGTACTTCGACATATCAGGAAGGGGTGGGCACTCCGTCTTCAACATATACTTAGACATATCAGGCATTGGGGGGCAAGGAGGAACAGTGGCTTTCAATACCCATTTGCTTGGGTCCGGTTCAGGGCATGTTGGGCATGGTGGGCATGTGGGGCGTTCAGGTTTGGGTGGTTTGGGGCATTCACATTGTGGGCGTCTGCATCCTCCACATACACCACCGCTGTAATCTTCAAATCCTTCGCGACCACGACGTCCTAAATACCGTCCTACAACAAGCCCCACAACAAGCGCGGCAGCAATGCTTAGATACAAATGAATCGTTTTCATTTGATATTACCTCTAATTTCAAATGAAGTTTTTTTATTAACGCTGCGTCGGTTTATTTCATCAATCCACTAAATTTGGCGGCCGGGTCGTATTTCGGGCAACCAAACATTGCCGGGTACCAAGAACCCCATGTATCACCAAGGCGATTGCATACCATTTCATAATTTCCCTTCCAACTGTATGAACTGCTTACCTCACCTGGATTTTCAATGCATCCAAAATCAGACGGTGCACCTAATTGCCCGCTTTTGATTTGCTTACAAATCTCTTGAACACGTGCTTTGTAATCCAATCCACCTACCGCGGCTGTATCAAACGCAGAGGCAGATGCACGACGTGCAATTGTGTCATCGTTCATAACAAATCCTGGACGGATGTAAACATCGGGAGATATTTCGCCGTTGGGAAATGTGGACTTCTTTGTGCCAAATCCTCCACCTTGCGCATTTGTAAGTTGATTTGCAGTGGGATACTCGGGCCCACGGGCCCGTGAAGGAGCCAATCCCATATCGGCTAGCGCACCATTATCATCGCGCGATGATTCGGACGGGAAACGTACAAGTGGGGAACCCTTCAAGGATTTGCTACGGGAACCTTCCCTGGGCTTGATAAGCATTTGTAATGTTTGTAATTCAGCAAGCAATATTGCATATGTTTCCTTGGGTAATGGTGTTTCACTTATTGCATAATCTAATAAGCGTTTCTCCATGGCTTCAATACGTTTCATAATACGTTCGCGTTGTGCTAATGCCGGGTCATATTCCAATTTGATTTCAAAGTCCCATTTTAAGAATTGCGCCATTTCCAACAAACCTTGTAAAGCCTGAGGGTTGATTGCCGGCGATTCTTGTTTTTCTTGTTGCGGTGGTGGAAATTGATTAAACACGGCAATTGTAGGACTTGCAGCAATGCTGGGTGGTGTTGCGCCAGGAGGGCATACCAAAGATGGAAGCGCTGTAGAGTCATTTCCAAGCGCCTTCAAAAATGCAGCGGCACTGTCAGGTTGAATAGGAATACTATCTAATTCCAATACATTACGTTCAACACCAGATATCATATCACCCAAATCTGCACCTAGTTTGGTTAATTGGTCGATGCGTTGTTTGAGTGTTGGACTTGATGAACGCAAATTGGAAAGACGATTTACTTCTTCATCCACACGGAATTTCAAGTTGCGCAATTCATGTAATGTGATTGCACCAGGTCCACACGCAACTTGTGTGGGTTTTGCTGCTGCACTAGCAGCGGCTGCGGCCGCTGCGGCCGGTAATGTTGCCGCAATGGCCTTGGCAGATTTCAATGCATTCAAATATGATTCGGCATTTGTACGAATTTGTGTGACTTTTGCAACAGGTTGTGGTGGGCGATTTGCCAATGCATCATCTAACAATCTGTTATTTAATGGAATTTCTGTAATAAATTTATTGATTTCCATACGTTTGGCTTCAGTCAAATCTGTTTTCAACGGTGGTTTTTGGTCTGCCAATAATTTCAAATTCTTCAAGGATTCCTGGGCTGCCAATATATCTGTTGATTGGGCATATGCAACTGTAGGATTTGCAGTGGTTGCACCTGCTGTAGTAGTTGGCACGGCGCTTGTTTGCGATGCAGCGGGCATATTTTGCGGCTGCATGTTCAGTGCACGACAATCCCAACTAAAGGAGCCACCTGCTTTGCGCAAGCATTCACCACTACCTGGCACATAGTTTCCGCCAAGGGCGTCGCATTCACCTTTTGTATATACACGAATACGATTATTGGCAGATGGTCGTCCAAGTGATTGGCATTCTTTGGGATAATCTAAAAATCCCTCACGGCTTGTGCGTTGAAGTAAATACAAACTTACCACAACAATTAATACGCCTATAATTCCGAAAAACGTATTTGAAAACTTCATTCACTCCTGCTTTATTCTATTATTTAAGTTTGCAACCCCAGCACGGAATACTGTCTTTACGAATGTATTGTGTCATATCGGGGCATTGTACTTGTGGTGGGCACTTTGGTGACGATGGGCACTTTGGGCACTTTGGTGGCGGTGGACACTTTGCCGGAACTTGTATATACTCCTTTTTTACCAACACTTCGGGTTCACGTTCCGGGACTGGTTTTTTCATTGTTTCAAGTGCAGCCTTTCCTTGTTGCAGCGCTTCGCTTGCCTTGGGTGCTTCGGCAGGATTTCCAGGTTGCGATTTGGCCGTTGCGTGTTCTTGTGGCTGCGCCTGAATGCCTGACGATGATGCCGGAGGACTTGGAGTTTGCGGTGCAAGTGGTGTTCCAATCAACATTTCCAAGTCTTTCATATTAAAAGGCATAGATTGCGCCGTTGGCACCATTGGTGCAAATCCTTCGTAAGAACGGCGTACATTCCACGCCGGCATCACATACACCACAAATCCAATAATTGCAATTAATATCCATACTGTGATATCAAACATTCTTACTATGGAGTGGGGTAAAAATTGATTAATTGTTGTCTGGTCTTTCCATACGCAAAGTATGGCCTACAAGTTACGATACAAAGACGACGATGATTCAATTGAAGTGGGATTGGATGAGGCTGGTCGCGGATGTTTGTATGGACGTCTGTATGTTGGTGCTGTTGTATTCAGCAATGAACTGGATGATTTCTTTGACCACGGGGCTGCATTAAATCAAATCAAAGACTCAAAAGTTATTACGAAACGGAAGCGCGATATCTTGTATGATTACATTCAGGAATGTGCACTAGACAAAGCCGTTGCATATGCAACCGCAGCCGAAGTGGATAAATACAATGTGCTGCAGGCAGATTTAAATACTATGCATAAAGCCCTGGATTCCTTACAAGTTCCTGTGCAGCGTGTGTTAGTGGACGGCGACCACTGGCGGCCCTATAAAGATACGGAAGGGTATGCAATTGTAGACGGTGATGCGCAGTATTTGTCTATAGCCGCCGCAGGCATTTTAGCCAAAGTGGCACGCGACCGTTATATCGAGGAAGTTGTTGCGACCTATCCTGATTTGGATACTAAATATGGTCTGGGAAGCAATATGGGATATGGCACGGCGGCACATATGAAAGGATTGTCAGAACATGGTGTGACGGATGAACATCGACGTAGTTTTGGACCGGTTCGGGCTGTGCTTGGGCTTCCCTTAAAAGAAAAATTCAAGAAAGGGAAGAAAGGTTGGATTGGCGATGACGCCTAATTAGGTTCCGCGCTTACTTGCGGTGGGCGCGGCGGCTGCCCTTGCGGCCCTTGCGGCTGCCCTTGCGGCCCTTGCGGCTGCCCCTGCGACGCTTGCCGCCCATCATATTGTTGCGGCGGCTAGAGCGGCGGCTAGAGCGGCGGCTAGAGCGGCGGCTTTTCCGGGAACCCTTACGATTCTTGCGGCTGGACTTGCGGCGCTTGCCACCCATCATAGCAGCACCAGAGTTGGCGTTGTTATTGGACGCGGAGTTGTTGCCGGCAGCGTTGACCACGGCGTTCTTAAGGTTTTCAAAGAAACCGCCCATCATGTTGTTGCGGCGTGTATTACGGCGAGAAGCCTTGCGGTGGCGGCGAGACGCACGACGAGTATTCTTACGGGAATTCATCTTATACAGAGGCAAACGAAAATAAACGCATGGCCCTTCTAAAGACAAAAAGTTGATACATTGCTTTTTTGCGCGATTCATTGGACAAAATGCTAATTTTATTCTTTGATACAGAAACCAATGGTCTTCCACGCGGTCGTAACTCGTCCAATCCATCCGATTGGCCAGACATTATTCAAATTGCGTGGCAACTTTGGGACTATAAAGTAATGAGTCGCCCATCCCTTGTTGAACGCGCAAACTACATTATTAAACCACGCGCGGATATTGTATGGAGTCATGAAGCAGCGGCAGTACATGGCATTTCGTATGAACGTGCGCAAAAAGATGGCGCCGAATCCAGCACTGTGCTTGATGCGTTTCGCAGCGCTGCTCGTCGTGCCAATGTGATTGTCGCACACAACCTAAGTTTTGATGAACCCGTCGTAAAATTTGCATGCATTCGCAGCGGTGGCGGGGACGATCCAAGTGTCTGGTGGCCACGCAACTCTTATTGCACACTGAAATCATCTACGCTACTGTGCAAAATTCCAGGAAAGAATATGAAACGTCCAAGTGTTGAACCTTTCAAATTCCCACGGCTAGCCGAATTGTATGTGAAACTGTACGGCAATGAATCCAACCTACGATTCCATGATGCCGGTGAAGATGTGGAGTGTCTTGTTCAGTGTTTTCAAGAACTAATACGATTACGACGTGTTCCAACATATGAATGGAGTCTGCCGGATTTGCGCGTCATTCGCCTTTTCTGAGACGTCAGATGTGCCGTAATAAGTGCCGCATCGGTAGCCTGTTGTCCATACATCACATCCGACGCCGCAAAATGTCCGCCGTTTCCATCAATTCCAACAAGTACGCTCCATCCTGCACATCGTAATTTTTTGGCCCATTTGAGTGCTTCATAAGGCAACACCTGTGCATCATGTACACCAGTGCGCACTAATACTAGCGGGGCGTGTTTGGGCGCCAGGGGCACAGTATCCACGGGCGAAATCTTTTGGAGCGCTGCATATTCATCAGGACGACGTGCAGGGTCACCAAATTCATCATATTCCAACTGGGTCAAGGGCAACGCAGGATTGGTTGTTGTCCGCAGTACGTCCACATAAGGCACTTCGGCGTATACTGCGCCCACTAAATTGTGATACGTATGGGCAATGTTTGCTGCTAATAAGCCGCCGGCGGAACGTCCATAAAATACTGTGCGATTGGGTGCTACGTGAAGTCGTTGCTGAGCGGCTTTAATAACTGCTGCCGTATCTTCAAATGTTTTATGTTTGCGCGCCGCTGTACGACCGCCATCATACCATGGGTCGCCGTCTTCGCGACCTCCACGCGGTGCAGCCACCGCCACAGCATAACCATTATCTAACCAGGGCAACCAGCGTGTTGGATAACTACGATGACAACTAATCCCGTAGGAACCGTACGCGTCTACTAATAAAAACCGCGGATTACGGGTTTTGGACACAAATGTATATGGCACTTGTGTGCCATCGTGGCTTTTTGCTTGACCATGTGCCGTGTACGTAAGCCGCAAAGGTTCAGGAAATTGTACAATGCGTCCATCATTTCCGACAACACGCGTTGGTTTGCCAGGGTGCATGTACAGGATAGTTGAATCGGTCAGCACAATTTCATTGGGCGATTTGGATTCATATACTTTTTCAAACATACGTGTATCTTTATGAAAAATATACATATTCATACATGCATCGTGTGTTGTAACCAATCGAATCCCTGCATCGCAAGGCATTGCTTCTTCTGTATGTTCACCGCGAGGCAATGGAATTTGTACGCCGTCACTATGAATATGACGGTCTGATAACCATGTATTTTTATCAATGGGATATAATGATGAATTGGTCAGTGGCGTTATCCATGTAAACTTGGAACTTTCATGGTGGATGCGTCCAAGGCGTTGCGTTAATGCATTGGCGACGCGAAAAAACAAATCAGGCTGTCCTGTATGCTTTACAAGTTCAACTTGAAATCGTTTATCGCCCGCGTGAAATACACGTGTGCGCTGTGACCCGCTGCGCTTTTGAACGCGGTAAATCCCAGGATACCGCAACTGATTTTCTACAGACTGATAATACAGTACGTTTCCAACAAATGCTGCTGCAGGTCCCACTGGTTTTATGGACCACAGTTTTTTGTGCCGCACGGCGGAAAATACAGATAGTTCCAGCGTTTCTGCCCCGTTGCCAACATCGGCAATTGTAAAATACAAATCGCACACCGGGTCAGTATCAAATGCAGTTACATCACGTGCTATGCACTTGTTTTGTAACCATACAGTCTGACGATGACCAGGTGTGTATTGAATCCGCACTTCTTGACCGTTCCAGTTATACCAGATGTGCGCATATGCTGGGTCATCTGGCAATGCAGCGGCACCATATGATTTGAACTTGGTAAGCCATTGTTTGGTGCCATGTGTACGTTTAACTGCTGCGGTCCAGCGGTTGTTTTCATCGTGCACGGCATCCTTGAATTCCTGGCTTGCGGGGTCCTCCAGTGCAGCATACGGGTCAAACCACCGCGCGTGACCAATATCACGCCACGGATTTGTGTCTCCTTTCAGTGCCATCTTATTTAAGACGACGAAATTAACTACGCCTAAGACGATGTCTGGATTGCGTGTTGTTATTTTATCACGGTCTGCGCGTGCCGCCGATAGTCCTGCGTGGGGTTTGGGTGCAGATGCAAAATTAGTGGAACAGGTGCTGCGCGAAGGTAATAGTGCCGGCGCGTTTCGTATTTCTAGTATTGACCATATTGACCCTATGAGTTTTTATGGTTCGCCGCGCAAACCACAAGCCGTGGATATTCAGATTCATTTGGAAGTCCCGTGTCGTGCAGCATGGTCCTGGGCTTCGTACAATATTGTCGTGGTAAATCCTGAATGGTGGCCGCGCACTGCGTGGAACTGGGCACTTGACGCCGCGGATTTGGTAGTATTCAAATCCGAGCATGCACGTCGTCTGTTTCCTGAAGTCACGGGGGCACGTGCACGTGTAATTCATTGGCGTGCGGGTGAAGCACCTGTGGCGGCAAAAACCCGCAAACGCGAGTTTCTGTATTTGATTGGTGCATCAGCCAATAAATTGTCTGCAGCGAAAGTCATTGTTGGTGCGTGGAAACCGTCGTGGCCAGCGCTGCGTGTTGTAGGCACGCAGGCCGTTTTGGACGCGCTACCGGCGACACGGGCCGAAAATGTGGTGGTAAGCACACCCTATGCATCCAACAAAGAACGTTGGGCGGCACAGGCCGAATACGCATACCATGTGGTTGCATCCGGTGCAGAAGGATTTGGGTATACATTTGCTGAAGCGGCGGCGTTAGGTGCAGCGCCGTTGTGGACATCCATTCCAGTCTATGAAGAATATTGGGGTGCGGCTGTGGGCGATACTGGTCGTATTACAGTAGCCAATTGTGCCGATGGTGATTACCGTGACCGTGTGTGCAGCATACGTGCCGAAGATGTGGAACGCGGTGTGGAAAGTTTGCTTGCGGCCGATTGCGATGCTGTGGGCGCGGGTTTGAAACGTACCTACGGCACGTATTTCCGTGAATTCCGCGAATCGTGGCGTAAAGTCCTGAGTGCGGTGGCGCTTCGTGTTAAGAAACAGCCGGCGCCCAAGTTACCGCCGGCCCGCCTGGCCGACGCTGATTTGCCAGTGGTGGGTATTGTGACGCTTACATATAATCGCCCACGTTGGTTCCATAATATGGCACGTAATGTGCTGTTGGCTGATTATCCGGTGGAAAAACTACGTTGGGTAGTGGTGGATGATAGTAGCAATGGGCGAGTGGATAGTGAGATTATGAAATTCCAGGAAGCCAATCCACACGTGCGCGTTGTGTATTTGTCGCTAACGAAAAAACTTAGTGTGGGCGAAAAACGCAATCGCGGGTGCGCAGCGGCAGGGGACGCCGATGTGTTTGTAATGATGGATGATGACGACCATTATCCCAAACAAAGTGTCTTGACTCGTTTGTCTTGGTTACGTGGGGCCAAGGCCGAGTGTGTGTATTGTTCCACAATTCCAATGTATCATACACAAAAATACATTAGCGCTATAAATGTGCCGCCACTTGATTTGGCACCTGAGGAGCGTGTGAGTGAGGCCAGCCTGTGTTTCACACGCGCATTTTGGAATGAACGTAAATTTGGGGATGCAAGTGTTGCAGAAGGAGAAGCATTTTTAGCGGGTCGTATGGAAAAAACCCAGGAAATTCCGCCTGAAGGTGTGATTGTGTCGTTCTTGCACGGCGGCAACAGTACGTCACGTCGTGTGCCAGCGGAATCGGAACCCAATGGATGCCATTATGGATTTAGCGACGAATATTTCAGTTATTTGTGCGGGCTGTAGTCCCGAACCACATTCATCCATTGAATATTAAGTACTTTTTCACGTAGCGCAGCCATTTGTGTATCTGATAAATTATAGAGTGACTGTAATTTATCAAGAATTGTCTTATAACGCTGAAGCAGCAGTTGACGCATAAATCGTACACTTTGTTCGTTCATTTCTTGCTTATGAATATTCAGGTCACACGGATGTTTCATTTTTTCAAAATGTCACGGTCTAAGACACAATTGCGTTAGGAGTGTAAGAATGTCCAGTCTTGTGACAGCAGCCGATCCGGCTACAACCATTGCCGAACTCCCGAATTTATTAAAACGATGGATGACCCTACAAGAAGAGATTTCCACCTTTAATAATGAAATCAAACAACGCCGCACACAATCCAAAGTTCTTAAGGAATTGATTTTGCGCATTATGGATTCAAACAATCTGGTTCAGTTGAATGTAAGTCGCGGGGCCATTGTCCACAAAACCCGTGAAGTTTCCGAAAAACTATCCAATGATTTTATGCTCAAGCATTTCAAGGACTTTTTTGGCGGCGATGAGGAACGCGCCCGAAACCTGATTACGTATTTAGAAGAACGACGTTCCACAATTACCAAACACGACCTGCGGTTGCAGGGTGATGATCGCGCCTCCAGTCGTTCATAATTAAATTCAACGGCGTGGTTAGAAACAATGTTTGGTGGTGCGATTGCAAATGTTATTAACGCGGGCATTGAGATGACACCCTATGCCCAAACAGAAACCTTTGAAAGCCGTAGCGGTGTTGGCGGTACTCCGGCACGCATGGCGCTTGTCTCAGTGTTGAGCGTAACCGTGGTCTTTTTGCTTGTCTTGTTTGCCGGTAAATATTTGTGGAACAATGTCTTGTCGGTGCTTGTGCCTGCAATCAAGCCTGCAAAATCCGTATGGCAAATCCTTGGACTTGCTGTATTGATTTCGTTGTTACACCCTGGTTCTTGCGCCTGTGCTATGTAAATTCAGTACTATTTACAAAAGATATTATATTAAATATATAATCTTTTGTTTTATACCAAAGAACATCTAAATATTCAAACTTACCACGCGTGGGTCATCAAAAACAGGGTCCGTTAGTGCATCAAAAGATGCATAGACAGGCAACCATATAGGTGGATTCCCTGCACCTTCTGACAATTTCCCATTTACATATGTCACAAGTGCCCATGTTTGTACAATTAACCCATTTACTTTAAAATAAGCGCGAGTGCCCAAATCGCGGAATCGTGGACTTGTTGTATTCCAAACAATATAATTTGAACTATTTGCGCCAGTGTAAAAAAGTTCATATAAACTTGTCAAACTTGCAAGATTAGGGCAATTCACAACAGTACCAACTTGTGTAAACTGTATGCCGGCCGCTTTTGCTGCGGCCGTGCCAATATTTAATGCATTTCTGCTATATGTATATCCGCCAATATCACGAATTGCATAGAACTTAGAGCCAGTGCCAGACATTCTCTATTTAACAAAAACAAAAAAAATTGAAACATTGCAAATATTGTTTGCATAAGCGGTGTATTTAGTAAAATGCCAGTATATATAGCTTCCATGAATATGCGTGGTGTCTGGGCACCACGTCCTATGAATTCCATTCCATTAAATGTTACTTCCGCACAATCCAAAACTTCAAAAGAACGACTTGCATTCAGCCCGATGACACCACTTGAAGGTGGTTACAAGGGTTATGCCTGTTTTGAAAATTACTGGCAATCTGGGAAAGTGTATGAAACACTAGACCGTGCAAAACAACTTACCTGGTGGCGTGCGCAAATATGCGGGAAACGACGTTACCCTGGGTCTAAAGGAGGTGTGGTACTACACAGTGACCATGGAGACGGTGTTATGCGCGATTACATTTCGTCACGAAAAGAAGTGTATGTGCCTGAATATAATGAACTCGTTAAAAATTCCGATGTTTTGGTTAAATGGCGCGACCGCGCAAAAACAGAAACTATTGTTGTTTATGATTTTGACGGCCCGCGATTGCCGGATGGTACGCCAACATGCCTGCCCTTAACGCGTGAACTTCTTATTGAAAAAATCAATGACACAAAATATCCATTTGGACATGGATATGTTGTGGCAGCACTTTTAGCCGGATATGCACTTAACGATTTTATGTAAGCAAGTTTATGCGCCAAGCAAACTTATGTGTATTGAAAGTCCCCACGGATTGAATAAGGACTTAATTCTGCGACGGCCTCCGGTTGATAATATCCAGGGTCACGCACACCTGGCGGTCTACTGATTGCCGTCGTGGCCGCTGTTTCCAAACAACGCGTACTTATGCGATTTTTTACAGAACGCACAATATTTCCAAAATCAACCACCGCTTGTGCCGCTGTTGGCTTATCCACACACAGGCGCTTAATCAATTCCTCACCACGTGATTGCAACTTTCCAAGTGTCAACTCAATATCACGTTCACGCACTGCCTGACGTCTGCATCGGGACACAAAGTTCGCCACGGGTTCCATATCATGCATGGTCGCAAACGGCAACTGATATGTGCTGTAGGTACCAAAGGCCGTGCCAGTTATATCTGCATCCATACACAATACCTTTTGCAAAATCAACTTCAATTCATCATAGGCCATGCCAGCATCCGTATTTGGCGATACGACCTTCTGGGCCTGGAAGCGTGCCAACAGATTCTGTGCATCTACATTACGTAAAAAGCACTTGGGCATGGCTTCTCCATCTAACGCAATGGTTGCAAATCCTTCCTTGGTGGCGGCATAGCCGCGAGTCCGGAAATATAGATACGTTCCAATAACGATAAGAATTACAAAAAATACACCGGCGATTTGCATCATCCTTTCCTTATTTATGACTGCGTTAATGTTTTCCATCCCGCGCGCATCGTCTTGAATTGTTCACCCAGTTGTCTGCACGCACCTGCAAGAGCCAAGCGTGCACCATTTTTGAGTGTTTCAATATCATCTTCCATGCCCGCTTGGCCGCCCTCCATTTCCTTGTGCATTGCAATGCGGATGTACATTTCCTTGCGCAGTGGGTGAGGAATCTTGTAGCCAACATAGGAAAGACGCGGGTCGGCGCGCTCCTCTACCCCGTCCTCATAGGATTCAATATTGAAATGGGACAAATACGTTGCTAGCAAATTGCCAAGCGTGTGTCCTTCGTCCGTGAAGTACACGTCAATGCATGGGAAACGTGCATCGCCCTGCTGCAGACGCACATTCGTCGGCAATTCGGCATCTAGTGCATTGTAACGCAGCATAAGTGCAATCAGGGAAGAAAGACCAGCATCCACAATAAACGGCACTGTTTGCACACCTACAGATTCCACAAAGAATGTAAAGTCATTGGGTTCACCCGTTTTCGGGTCTTTGTAGTAGCAGCGCTGAATTTCCATAGTTTTGAATTCACGCCAAAGCGGGTCATCCTTTTCAATTGGCACAGTTGGATCTACTTTCTTGTTTTTGGAAAGCCATTCATTAAATACACGCGTAATGGTTTCTTCATCCGCCGGGTCTACCATTGTATATGCATACGAGCACTGACTTGTAGGACTCCAACGCACGTTCTCATTGCCCGTGCTGATTGATGCCTTTGCACGCAATTTAATGCCTTCATACGGCGCATTAGGATTCCAACGGGGGCGAAGACGAGTTATAAGCGCAGTTTCCTTCGTAATCGGATCCGGAGGGAAGAATTCTTCGGTAGGTACCTGCACGGGTTCTTCGGCAGGATTATCTACATTGCGCTTGTACACTTTGAAATCGGATGCCGTGACATCCATAATTTCCGTTGTTGTGTTTTCCTTTTCCAGCACAAATTCATATGCATCGGGGTCAAACGCAAGTGGGTCCACACTAATTGGAATCAGGCCAATACGAAGCGCAATCATTTCATTCACAAGTGGTGTTGTATTAACAGAAATCACAACATCGGATTTTTCAGCCGGTTCTGTACGAAATGCAACACTTGGTGCATCTGAAATAATTGCACGACGAATCGTATTGGCAATCGTTACATTTGTACCAGATAGACGAAATGTGCCACGTAATTTATGGCCGGCATCCGAAAGAAGCACAGGGTTTTTCTCGGCAAATTCACGATAATCGGAAAACATGGTTTGATTCTGTCTCTACAGTTTATGCGTGGATCAATTTTTAGATGCTGACCGGCTTGGCTAGAGAGTGCGTGATTTTTGGGTGTATGAAATCGCCAAACTAAACAACGGGTCGTATGAGCAAACATCAGTTTTATTACAGCACAAAGTGTCGTCATTGCCAGGCATTTTTAGAAGAACTATCACGCACACCCTATGTGCCCGAATTTCAACTAATTTGCGTAGACCCACGTCCTGGACGTCCACCACTTCCATCCTGGTTAAAATCCGTACCATCGATGCAACTTGCGGGTTCATCTAAAACACTGGTTGGCCCCGGTCCCGTAAACAATTGGTTATTTGAACGTCGTCTTGGTGGAGGCAATGCAGCCCAGAAATCCGCACAACAAGCGCTAGAAGAACGAAACGCGCCGCTTGCAATGCCGACCTACAATCCCGACATTGCACCTCGTCCCAATGCAGCGCCCCGTGGACCCGCGATGAGTGCACCACAGGGTGCCGCCGGCCCTTCCGCTGCTGGAGGCCAAGATACAAGTGGCATATTAGCATACCATGGCGCCGAAATGGGTGCTGGAAAATGGTCAGATAATTACAGTATGTTAGACAACGCATTTGATTCAAAGGCTGGATATAATCCAATTTTGCGTAACTTTGAATCACTGGTGGCTGGTCCGGCTGCACAGTCACCGGCCGCAAACCGTGGCGGTGGAAGCGGAGGCGCAGGTGGACACAAACCGTCTGCCAAAGAACAACAACTCTTAAGTGATTTTGAAAAATATGCCGCTGCACGCGACCGTGACATTCCCACAGGCCCTCAACGTCGTTAGCGAGCCAAACGCGAAAAAGTTGACTAAACAATTTAAAAGATATGATGAGAATTAAACACAAGGATGGCCACACCAATCGCAGCATTTAACAATAAACTCATTGAGTTCGTGGAGGATTTGACGGAATCCTACCCTGAAGAAAAGGATATTCGTACTGCACTGGATGCCCTGAAAGCAATCAAACGCATGAATCCTAAACTCCTACATTCCGGATTTATGGAATATGTGTACCCTGAATTCCATGAACCCGTTATGAAAGAGGACGAAGATGCACTTATAAAGTGTGCCCATACGGCACTTCACGGTGAACACAGTGAATATGCATTTGCATACATTATCTTTGACCGCCATTGGACGGGCATGAGTGATGCTAATAAAAAAGCCATTTGGAATTACTGTAAGGTAATTGTAGTGCTGGCTGAACGCGCCGCCGGTCTTCGCTCTTAGAGGCGAAAGTTGCGGTTGTTTGTATTGATTAAATCGTTTTTTCAATACAAATATGTCCTTCTCCGATGTGTTTACGCAGTTCCTAGATGATTTGGCCGGCACCTTTCCGGAATATGAGTCGGCCATTGCCGCTGCTCGTGTATCCGAATCCGCACAGGCAACCTTTAATGCTGTATGGAAAAACCATACAGCCGCTGTTGCCAATCAGGATGCACGCATCTTTGAAGGCGCCGGTGTTGAATTGGTGCCTGGAGCACCGCTGACCAAGAAGTTATGGAAGGAATTAGGCGCCGCAACACGCACGGCAATTTGGAAGTATCTGAGTTCGTTGCTGTTAGTTTCTGCTGCTTCTGACAGTGATGGTAGTGAATTCTGGGATATTTCGGGTTTCAATGCGCATATGGAGGAAATGATGAAACATTTGAAAGAAATGGGTGCTGGTGCTGCATCTGGCGCTGGTGCCGAAGGCGCAGCAGCAGGCATGTTTGGTGACATGGGCGGATTGTTTGAAAAACTAAGCGGCATGGCCAAGACCTTTGGTTTTGATAAGTTCAAGGATTTGAGTGGTGCATCGGCCGCCGGCTTCAAGATTCCTGAACGCCTGTTCAAAGGTCACATTGCCAAGATTGCCGCTGAAATTGCCCAGGAATTCAAACCCGAAGATTTCGGATTGAGTCCTGATATGTTGGAATCAGACAATCCTGGTCAAGTGTTTACCTATTTGCAGGAATTGTTTAGTCGCCGCCCTGAAATGTTAATGACGGCTGCACAGCGTATTGCCAAAAAGATTCAGTACAAATTCCAACGTGGTGAAATCCGTCGTGACGACATCATTCGTGAAGCCGAAGAATTAATGAAGGAATTCAGTGAAAATGAAATGTTTTCCTCCATGTTTGGTCAACTTAGCGAAATGATGAAAAGCACCGATAAACAGTCTGGCAATGAAGGAAGTGCCCGACTTCGCGCCGCACAGGAACGTCTGCGCCGCAAACAGGCAGAAAAAGCCGCCGCAAATGCGCCATCAAATTCATTGGTTGTTACACCACAATCCGTTGCAGCATCTGAAGCTGCAGCAGAAGCATTGCTTGCAATGTGTGCTGCAGAAGATGCCAAGAAACCCGCCGGTGGCAAGAAGGGCAACGGAAAGAAATAAGGTTCTTTGATTCCGCAAAATCCTTCGCGTAAAATAAGGTACTATGAGCGCAACCCGATGTGCAGCATTTTGGGCAGAATCCCCTCGTGTATTGTTTGACGATGCATTGGATTTTTTCCCCTTTACAGCCGCAGCGAAAAAGTGCACGGCAACTGCACTGAATTCGCTAACACGTTTTGGAATTTATTTGGGCATACTGCTTTCACTCCTAAAATGGAACGGTATGTATTTGGGTATTACACTTGGTATTTGTATACTTGCTGTGGCAGCATATTATGGCATGAAACAACGCGGCGTTGTGCGTGAAGGATTTGCGTCCGAAGCCGATACGAAAAATACAATTGTAAGTCCTACACTCTTTACAATGCCTGGTACACCTGTTCCGGCATTGGTAGGTGGTGAAGATGTTGCCAATTTACCCGTGGCCGATGTGATTGGTGCCGGTCCACGCACACAGCCTAATGAACCCAACCCTTTTATGAATATACTTGTGAATGAAATAAAAGACAATCCGTTAAAGGCACCAGCGGCAGCCATTGATACACCTGAAATGGGCCGTAAGTTAAGCGATGAGTTTCAAACACGTGTCTACGGCGACCCTTCCGATGTATTTCAACACACACAGAACCAGCGCACATGGGTAGCCATGCCAAGCACAAGTATTCCCAATGACCGCGATAGTTTCCAGAATTGGTTGTATCGCACGCCTGGTCGTTCTTGCAAAGAGGGCAATAATTCTGTATGTCGCACAGGCACCGAAGGTGGTGTTGTCACGTGGCTCAGCAGCCCTTAGGCGTGTCACCAAGGTGCCTAGGCGAAGGTTTTTTGAATATGCATGTAATAAATACATATTCAAAAATAGAATGAATAAACGACTAACGTGTAAGAAACATCGGTATCCTTGGCGCACAGCCTTTATTCAAAAAAGTCCATTCAGGAATTTAAAGACTGCCAAACGTGCATACAAATCACGTCATCGTGGGTTCACAGCCACAAGTTCCTTAAAATCTATGGGGGTTTTGCCACGAAGCAATGGATGTTATGTGCTAGGTGATAAATATCGTTTATAATTCATATTTTTTAGGAACTCGGATTGTTCGTTTGGAACGACGCACTGCTGGAGGATATACTTTTTTGGTTCGTTTTTTGGGTTTTGGAGGCGAAGGAGGTGGTGAAGGTGTGGCAGCCCGCATGGGTGTTCCACGACTTTCCGCGTGTGCATAAAATACAGCATTACGCTGTGCATCACTTAATAATTCCATAGCAGCTGGACCATTGTAAAAAATACAGCGATTTGTGACTGGACTACGCAAATGATACGAGCGTTTGCATGTTTTGCTGTTTGGACGACGCGGCATTTTTCTATTTATTAACGTGAAAAAAATCTGGTAATGCACTGTAGAAGTAAAGCAATGTCCGCCGCGCCGTATCCTCGTGGTGTTCCAGTGCCTTCCAAAGGCGAATTTCAAATCAACTCATTTACACGTACATGGGATGACTCCTGCGAAGTAGCGCAACAAATGCGTGACCAAACAGGTCCCGGAAAGTACCAAGTGACCAACCTTGTACCCAAACAGGCCGAAGCCGCCAAGGTTGAATATCCCAATCCTACACTCTTAGGTCGCGAAGGATTTGGCTTGAACAATCAGCGCATCGATGACGACAGTCGTCTTCGCTTGGATTACACACAAGAAGGTCGTCAACGCTGCCCACTGCACCCACAGTCTCGTCCATTTGCAACCGTGCCTTATATGGGCAATGGCCGTGGCAACCCCGATATTGAAAGCGGCTTGATTTATGCCGAGTTTGCCCGTGTGGAACGCCCCTGTGGAACAGTTACGGAAACCTTCTTTGACAACCAGTTTGTACCATTGGTGCCCCATTTGGCTGCGCATATCCAAAATCCCAAAAATTTAGTTCCCGAGGTCGCAGCATCCGGCTGGATTCGTGGAGGCATTCCCTCTCGCCAATTCATCCGTGATTTGAACTGTTAAGCGAAAATAAACTTTTCGTATTCCATAGAAGAAATGGAAATCAATAGTCCCGCTGCACCATGGAACTCTGCGTGGAACCGTATTGGCTCAACCGATATGCAAACGGTTCGCGACGACCAATCTGCCGGCATGTTTGCGTATACACAGATGCCTGTGAAGTTTGAACACCCTGATAAATGCCGCAATGCCCTTGGCCTTGTTGGCGGTTCTGAAGTATCCAACATCTCTGGCAATTTAGTGGATTTGGAGTCTGATTTGCTTGGCATCACCCGCGTGCAATCCAAGTGCATTGCACGCCAGTACCAACCCGCCTGCCCTCTTGGCGGACCTGGTTGCCCTGATATGCCACCCAGTTTCAGTTTCCGTGACAAATCTACAGGCGTTGTACGTGTTGTGAACACAACACCTCGTAACTTGCCCACATGCCAGATGACAACACTCCCTGGCGTCGGTGCTCCTGCGAAACTCAAGACGCAAACATGCTATCCCATGCGCTTTTAAGCGCGGGCGCATGCGCTTTTAAGCGGGCTTGGCAATATGGTCTAAATAGTATTGATGTTTTAATAGAAGTTTATTATGTCATCATTAAATCTAAGTGAAATGGAAAAATGCCTACAAAAAGCATATTCATTATTAATAAATTACGGCGATTCATCGCCGTGTTATTGTGAAATAGGTGTATCAAATACACATAGTATTGTTGTGCGACGGCAACACGGGACTCAAAATCCCGAATGGCGATTATTTAATTATGAGAACTATGAATCATCACATGCACAATTTACACGCGGATTTATGCATATCCATGTGCCAAAAAAACATTTTGACATGTCAGAGAATGGCCGCATTGCCTCCATTAAAAGACCAGAGTTTCAATCGTCGCACCTATGATGGCTGCAAAACATCCGATGATTTGCGTGTTTCCACGGGTCCCGGTCGCTATCAATTGGATGCTCCCCCGCAATATTGCAACGCCTGCTTTGCACCCGAACCTACCGTTCGTCAACAGCGTTGGGGTGCTGCACAGAACACAGCGTATATGAAAACAGACGTAGAATCCGATTTATTTAACATAAATCGTCCCAACTCACGCACTGTTTGCAATCAGTATGACCCTGCCAACAACAAGATGAATAAGTCTTCGCTTGAACCTGCAAAAGAGTGCAATTTCCCACAAACGCATTCCCGGTTAGTTGATCCGCCATGCACACTTCGCTCCACTGGTTGGAACCGCTGGGAATGGTTGTGTCAAAACCCACAGGAAGGTGTAATGATGCCCTTTGATAATCAAGTAACAACACGCTTACAGGCAAAGGACCAATTCCGTCCTTGCATTCCTCACCCCATTGAATCCGATGCCATAATTCCTGCACCATCTCCTTATGAACCACAGCTTGGTTTTGAAGGTTTGCAAACAGGTGCCTTGGCCGATGTCAACGCTGCAATGAGCCGTGCAATGAGCAGTTTCCCTCGTGGTGAAGATTCGCTCCCGGCAGCACCCACAAATCTATATGGTGTGCAGCCTGCGCCTGTGAATCCTCCCAGCACTGGCTATGCACAACACAATTACAATGCAAAGGCTTAAACTTGCTGGCGCTTAACAAGACCTTTTTATGTAAATAAAATAGTCTTGGATCGAAAGAGCGTTCCTTAATTTGAAACAAAACGGCACATACGGTAGAAGTTCCAGCATGGAGACAGTCGCATTTCTTGGTCTATTAGGACTTGGGTATGCAGCCAATTCTGTATTTGGTGGCAAAAAATCCGAAGAAGGCTTTACAGATTCTACAGCAACACGCCTGGATGAACGTACGCTACCTGGAAAACCTACAGAACCAGGCAAGCCTCGTTCACCACAAGGCGGTTATGATGTAATGTTTCAACTTCCTGCCGGTGGAACGTTACCCGCTGAACCGTATCCTTCAAAAATGCAGGCAGGACCACAGTTGCTTCCAGTATCACCTATTTCATTGCCTACACAACGCAGTGCAATACCAAATGGATTGCAAACACGCCCTGACCGTTGGGAAGATGCAACGGCGCGTCCTGCCTTTGTTTCACCCCTTACAGGGATTGAATTCAAGCAGGGCGAATTCAAGCATAACAACATGGTCCCATTTTTCCGCGGGCAGGTGAAACAAAGTATGATTGAAGGTGCAAATTCACAGGTGTTGGATGCATATAACGGTTCAGGAAAAACCTTGTACGCAAAGCGTGAACAAACACCATTTTTTGAACCTACTAAGGAGCCAATGGGTAATCCTTATGGTATGGAATCTACCACGGATTTTGTGGAGGGTCGTATGGTGGAATCACGAAATCGCGCCGGTGAGCGGCCCGTGGAGCCAATCCGTGTTGGTCCAGGATTGAACCAGGGGTTTACACATATTCCCTCTGGTGGTTATCAACAGCAGGCAGGCGAAGAGTATGTGATTAATCGTATGCCACGCACAGACGATATGCGTGTTGCAACAAATCCTAAACTTACATACAAAACTCCTGTTGTGCCAGGCTCACACTACATCACAACTAGTGGAACTGCGGAAACCGTGGGTGAAGTACGTAAATATAACCCAGATACATTTTACATTAATGAAAATGGTGAGCGCAACTTTGTAACTGTGGGTGCGGATACAAAACCCGCGGTGCGTTCCACACAGGTGTTGAAGCACACTACACGTCCAGACACCAGCAAGGAATACGGTGGTATTGCGGGTCAGGCGGAAGGTAAGGCAACGTATACTGTGGGTTCCACGCGCACACCACTTGCCAAACAGCATGGTTCTTGGGGCTTCCGTAACGCCGATGCTACTGGGAATTTCAATCCAGATACTGATTTGCCCCAAAACGATTACGGCAAGGGTGGTGTGGAAATTCGCCCCAATGAACGATTTTACACGGGCGAACGTGTGCAAGCAACAAACTTGGCACCGGATGCTGGCGAAGTGGCGTTACCGTTGCAGGATGGTGCACGCCCCACACGTGCCGAAGAAACCATTCAGAACCCACGCAGTGCCGGCAACTTCAATGCAATGGGAGGTGGTATGCCTGCAAAACTTACAGTATATGACCCCAATGATGTGGCACGGGCAACAATCAAGGAAACCACGGTAGATAATGATTGGTTGGGTATGGCTGCGCCGGCGGATGCGCAACCTAAGTTGACTGTGTATGACCCCAATGATGTTGCACGCACCACAATCAAAGAAACTACTGTGGATAATGATTGGATTGGTATGGCTGCACCTGCAGATGCACAGCCGAAGTTGACGGTGTATGACCCCAATGATGTTGCGCGCACAACAATTCGTGAGACCACGGAGGACAATGATTATATGGGTGTAATGGCGCCGGCGGATGTTGCACAGAAACTTACAGTATATGACCCTGAAGATATTGCACGTGTGACGGGTCGTAACACGTTGGCGGATTGGGACACATATCGTAACATGGGTCGCCAGGATTTGCCCTCTAATGCGACAATTCGTATTCAGGATGGTGTACGTTTGACACAAAAAGGCGCGATTTCTGGCAAATCTGCATACACAGGTTCGGCGAGCGCGGCGTTTGCCAAAGCGGAAACCAACCGTCAGAATGCAGCGGCTATGCGTCATTATGCACAAAAGGAAAACATTGCGCGTGGTCGTGTGCCCACAGCAAGTGGCACAAAGGTATTTAATGGTGAAGATTATGTGAATTTGCAGTATCGTCGTGTAGTTGCAGATTCTGTCAATGACCGTGCGCCTGGCGTAGACCGCGTTTCCGCTGAACCGGCCTCGGTGGAAGTCCTGGGCGCCCAACGTCCCCGTACTGTCCTCAAGTTGGACGTGTCGGCCATTCGCAATGAACCCATCATGGTTCAATCTCTTGAATCCAATCCCTATGTGATTCCCCTGCACAAGGCGGCACGTGTGGGTGGCAAAAATGCAATCTAAATATCCCGGTCCAGTTTTTTATATGTACACATTAGAGTGTAAATATGAACAATACGCGAAAAAACAATAAGGCGTTGGCCCGCAATAAGACCAATAAAAATGCGGCAAACAATAAGTCCAAGAACAGCGCGGCAACCAAGGCCAACAATGTTGCTGCAAACAAGCCCAAGAACGGCGCTGCAAACAAGCCCAACAATGGTAATGCAAATAACAATAATACAAGTACAGTGGCAAACAATGACCCAACAAATCTTGAAAACAATCCCGAATTGTATGCCAATCAGCGCATGGGAGCATTCAAATCGAACAACTATTTTAACCGTAAAGAAAGTACACCACTGATTGATGCAGTATTGTATGGACTCAGCAATGTTGTAAAAGAATTGGTGGAAAAGGCGGATGCCGATGTCAATAAAAAAGGCATTGATGCCGAAACACCATTATTGATTGCCTGCGCAACGGGCAAAACTAAGATTGTAGATTATTTGTTGGAGAAGGGTGCCGATGTAAATCAAGAAAGCAAACACGGCGAATTTCCATTGCTTGAAGCCGTGCGTGGTGAATATTTAGATATTGTGCAGTCATTAATTAACAATAATGCCGAAGTTAACAAAACGGATGCAAACAATGAATCACCGATTGTGCAAGCAGTACGTGATGGAAACAAAGATGTGCTTCTAGCATTGATTAATGCCAAGGCCGACATGGAAGTTAAGGATAAAGATGGCATGAGTTTAATGGATATTGCATTAAATGTTGGAAATATTGGCGCTGCACTGCTTCTTGCAGATAATGGTGTATCCGATAGCGATAAGTTGAAATCCTTTACTGTGAAAGATAAAGAAGATGCACAAGAGAAATATAATGAAGTTAAGTCAGATTTGAGCGGGACAACAAATATTGTTTCCGATTTTGTGAAAGCAACGTTCGGTGCAAACAATGGAGCCAACAAAGCCAACAAAGCCAACAAAGCCAACAATGCCAACAATGCCAACAAAGCCAATGGAGCCAATGGAGCCAATGGAGCCAATGGAGCCAATTCTAACAAAGCAGCGAATGGAGCCAATGCAAACAAGGCAGCGAATAGAGCCAATGCGAATGAAGCAAATGCAAACAAAGCAGCGAATGGAACTAACAAAGCAGCGAATGACGCCA
>JACCDO010943625.1_pt1 | contig 30006 bp, 15 predicted proteins | sample 7446101 | NCBI WGS metagenome assembly JACCDO01 (sample SAMN15323440, study PRJNA562643) | freshwater metagenome | isolation source: river surface water | place: USA:Blue River Watershed | collected 2017-08-16
ATCTTTGAGCACCCCCTTGCTCATGATTCCAAAAGATTTACTTACTTTGCAAAAAATTATAGAAATTTTTTCTAAGAAGACCGGGTGTATAAATTCATTTTGTTTGGTCTCACCAATGAAGCACCATGTTTTGAACCGTATGAAACCAAGTGACGTTGTTCAGTATGCATCTTAAGTGATACCCCTTATTTCTTGAACATCGTTTCAAGGTTAATGTGTGTTCTCGTTCAAATTTGAAAAGGGTTGACCGGCCTATTGGGACTAGTGACTACAACAAACGTAGTACCAAGTAGAATTAGTACGAAATATTTGAATAGTAGTATGGATGGACCAAAGTCACAGTATATGTGGCAGCGCCATGATGACGAGGTCGTTGAAAAGTATCGTCAGCAACGATTAACAACAACATCATCACGTTATAGTTGTAGTGGTAGTAATAATAATTTAAATAAATTTCACATGCGTGGTACGGCATTAGGTGGATGGTTGGTACTAGAGCCATGGTTAACTCCTTCGTTATTCTATCAGTTTTTAGATGCTAGTGCTAAATGGGGTGATGATGCACCAAATCATATTGGATTAGACTCTTACACATTTTGTACTGCATTGGGAAAAGAAGAAGCAAATAAACAATTACGACGACATTGGCAAGCATGGGTTAAAGAGGAACACATAAAATATTTAGCAGAAAATGGCGTTGATACTATTAGAATACCTGTTGGTGATTGGATGTATGTGCCTTATGAGCCGTATATTGGATGTATGGATGGATCGATGGATGAGTTGAATCGTATATTAAAATTATGTTTAAAGTATAATATCAAGGCTTTGATTGATGTTCACGCCATGAGAGGTTCACAAAATGGTTTAGATAATAGTGGTAATACTGATCGGTTAAAATGGGTATCGACATTGTCCAATGGCGGTGAAGCAGTATACGAACATTGGAATATTAGAGGTGGTGATTGGATCGGTAGTTATAATAGTACAACACATCAGTACGATAATATAAATACCACAAATATTGAACATTCGTTAAATGTGATAAGAAAGCTAGTTGATGTACATAAGTCAGATCCAGCAGTAATAGGTGTTGAACCAGTTAATGAACCATGGTGGCCAACTCCAATTGATACGTTGAAACAATTTTATTGGGATTCTTATCAAATAATTCAAAGTGTGCGACCTGATTGGATCACACTATTACATGATTCTTTTCGTTTAATTCCAGGTATATGGGGTGATTTTATGATAAATTGTCCAAATTATGCAATTGATAGTCATTTGTATCAAGCTTGGGCCTGGGAAATGCCTCCTGAATGGTTTGAAGAACATGCTTGTAATGACGGCGAAATGGTAAGAATTATGGAATCAATAGGTGTGCCAGTAATTGTTGGTGAATGGTCATTAGCCACTGATAATTGTGCAATGTGGTTAAACGGTTTGAATGATAACGTTCCTGGATATCCTAAAGTTAAATGTGAAAGGATAGTCTGCCCTCCTCCATATATGGGGTATGATCAACCAGGAACATTGCTAGACCCATCAAAAGGTGCACAAGATCCGTTTGGTACAGGAGGCGAGTCTTACGTTGAATATGGCACTTGTCCAAGAGATAAACCCTTCGAAAACGATGATCTCGTCATGACCACGTTAGGGTACTCCAAGTTAAATGCGTTTGATTTAGGTACACATGGTCAGTTCTTTTGGAATTTTCGCACTGAATTTGAGCCAAGATGGGACTTTATGGAGGCCACCAAGAAAGGTTGGCTTCCTTCCAAGTTCGAGGAAACAGATATTGAAGATATTGCATCGTTTTGCTCATGGAGTAGACCAACAAGTACACCGTCATTGCCTGTTGAAGCCTCGGTGAACTACAATCCATCATCTTCCGTTAATAAAGATATTATTAACTCGTTCCTTATTTTTATATCCATTACAAGTGTTATTGGAACCATAATCTTTTTTCGTAAGAAACGGAGAGGAATAATCAACGGCTACAAGTATATTACAATTCCAAACGTCAAACCTACAATAATTCATACAAAAGAGAGTGAAAGATATCAAATATAATGTTACATAGTGTCTTAATTACAATGTTTATATAGCCTGAAAGTATTTACAAGTGTACTAGTTTTCATTCAGTTGCAAAAGTTCAACTAGTGGAGTATGGAGAAAACTTGATCCTGAATTTTCAAAAAATCTTACTAATTTTGAGCCCAATGGTTCATTCTTGCGGATTTGGACTAATGCTAATGCCACTGATTTTGCAGCAATCTCATGTAGATGTGATGTTTGTGCAGTATTCACACTTGCAGTTGTATTTGGTCTCATATTTGCTTTTAAGCCTCGTAATAATAATCGATAACGAGATTTTACTGAAGAATCCGTTCTACCTGGTAATTCACGAGAGATATAAGCCCATTTATTACCCCATGTAGCATGTAATTGTAATAATTTTCTATCTTCTTCATCTGTAAAATCACTTCTATTTACATTTGGATCTAAATAATAATTCCATCGTTCACGGCACTGTTTAGCTGTTCTACCTTGCATGTGAATTGCCAATTTACCCCAGTTTTGGAAATCTTGCATAACTAATTGACGTAATTTATCATCTTCTTCTTGACTCCATGCACCTTTTACTAATGATGGTTTAATGACTTTTAACCATCTTTGTATACATTGATTTGACGTTTTTGACACAACATAATTTGCAACTTTTTTCCATTGTGTCTTACCAAATATATTAAATGCTTCTCTTAATTTTAGATCTTCGTATTCTTCCCAGTCACAATGAATATCTTCACCCTCTATTGGCTGAGTCATATATATTGCTACATTAAAGTCTTCAAATTCGTTGTATTGATCACCCGCACCTGCTCTACCTGGTGCATCGCTATTACTATACCCTGAACGAGGCATTTTATCTTCATTACTATCACTGCTATCATAATCATCTTTTGACGACTGTTGGTTTGGAGTTTTTGTCTTCATTGTAGCTCGAACCATCTTGTCACGAGGACGCTTCACCAAATTAGAGCCCTCCATAGGTAGTGAGTGAAAAGTAGCTCTACCAAGCAATGGGAAGTTGACACACTGAGTTCTAAAGGTTTGTTGTTCTGTGACCACCTTCCTCCCCGCTAGACTCAGGTTACCGGCCGGCCGGTTTTTCCCTAGGTTTGTCTTTGGATTCATACCACCGAAATATAATTAACAAGACGCGAGCGACTGAACAACTAGTCTCTAGGCTGCAGCCACTATTTAATCTGTACGAATAATTTAATTCTGACTGTAATAGGAACCGAGATTGCAAAAATTGAAGGAAAATTCAAGTTGCAAAAAACAAATTGCAATGTCCACCAAGTCCATGAAGCCATCGTATGGACCTATCACATCACATGATGATGTGCCTTTGCGCACAGTTAAGGCAACATCCAGTGGTTCGCAAACAGAAAAGTCATACTTATTGACTCATAGAAGTGAGTATCGCACTGAGGTATCAAGAGCATTTGATACCATAAAATACAGGATTGTATTGTTAATAATGCTAGTTTTGCTATCTTTTCTATGTGTAGTTGTCTTTTTTATTCAGGCTTATTATAATATACAATCAAATACATATGAGGACAGTAAATACTATCGTTTAGTTAACCTTTCAAATAATACTAGAGTACAATTCTCTAGTAATATGTATGGACCAAGTAGTAGTAAAAAGAAAGATTATTTTATTCGTGTTCATAGCACTGAGAAGAAATTAATATTTACGGAAACGTCTTCGTGGATGAAGGGATCTACATTTACCGTGTATACTAATGGTGACTGTTTTGCATTGAAATCATACTATGGTAACTATCTAAAATACGATTCATTCGGTAATAGTATTGCTACCACTGCAACAAAGATGGAAGATGCAACACTATTTGCTGCAGTATCAGTGGATAGTTCTAATAAAGTTATAGACATAACAAGTGAAACCAGTCAATATTCAAGTGGTAAAATTATTTTGAAACAATGCCAAATGAATAATTGGTTGCATGTCGATAGTTACGTCGATCCTTTAACGAATACAAGCGTGCCGATGTTATCGGTTAGACACGCAAATGATAATAATTATGGTGATAATTCTACTACAGTTGATGAATATAATTTAAATACATTAGCAATCAAACAAATTGACATTATTAAAGGGGTGAATTTAGGAGGATGGTTTATTCCAGAAGTCTGGATGTGTCCTTCGTTCTTTAAGGACTCGGGATTGGGTTGGGGTGGGTCGTTGTGTGGAATGACCAATTATAGTAGTACAACTACTTACAAAAGAATGTTATCGCAATTTAAATATTGGATAACAGAAAGTGATTTTGCGCAAATATCTGCTCTCGGTTATAACAGTGTGCGACTGCCTATAGGATACTGGAATGTTATGAAAGATCCCTATAAGTTGTTTGAACCAAAAGATGAAAAGATTTCGTTATACTACATTGATTTGGCATTTACTTGGGCAGCCAAGTATAATATAACAATATTATTAGATGTGCATGGTGCTCCTGGTAGTCAAAATGGATACGATCATAGTGGTTGCATAGAGAGGCCGTCGTGGCTATCGTCGTATAACATCGATCTAACCCTTGAAGCTATTGATATTATAGCCGATCGATACGCGGAGCATCCCGCTTTGATTGGGTTTGAGTTACTGAATGAACCATCCGAAGCATATAGTAGTAAAAACAGTACAGTTTTGTTAGAATATTACAGTAATGCGTATAAAATCATACGAAAATACAGTAAATCTGCACTAATAGTATTCAATGAGTTGTATTCGTACGACTTCCAGAATTGGAACAACCGTTTACTAGAGCCCTACTACTACAATGTCATCATTGATTGGCACTTATATGACTGGCCAATGACGCAGTTGGATGCAACTCAACACGTTGCTAATGCTAATGCATGGGCTGGTGTTATTGAAAGTTACAATTCGTATCATCCTATATTAATAGGTGAATGGTCCATGTCTACAGGTACGCACCAAGCAGGTCAACCATTTGTTGATGCATGTGTTCAATCCTTCAATGATCATTCGATTGGATGGTATTTATGGAACTGGAAAGTTGAAAGAAATGCAGGTTTTGATGAGTGGGATGTGCAATATCAGTCTCAGATCAAAGGACTGAATCCATTATAACTTTTTTTATATAAACTTATTGATTTTTATCTTGAATCTTCCTTTGTTTGTCTCAGATACTTCTTCAACGACTAGTTTCCCGTAACCATAAAGGTTCACTACTTGACCTTGTGATACTTGACACGATGCTCCTTTACACATTTTGTAGTCTATGCTACAGTCTCCAGATTCTATTAAGTTCTGTACTTTATTCCGGGAAAGATTAAAACAAGTACTCACTATGGCATCCACCCTTGTACTTGCTTCTACTATAGAAAGGGCTTTTGTTGTGGATTTTCTGGCATTAATTTCCGTTAATTCACATTTATTTATAATTATTGGGGTCTCATTCATACTTGTTACATTAGAATTGATCATTTGATCCACCATTTCCGTGAACATTACGACTTGCACCGAACTAGGGGTTATGATAATATCTCCTATGGCATTGTCGTTAATTTTGTGCGAATTCAAAAATAATTTTATGTCATCAGCGCTAGGTTTGGTGAACATAAAATTACCTTTTATTTGTAAAATTGATAAAATATCGCCCACATCAACTTCATCATTGCCTGTGATATTTTCAATATCGCCATCCATATTTCTTTCAAATAGTAATAATTTTCGAAGTGCTAACGGATACCCACCATTACTCGATACTTTAATATCAACAATTTCTTGAAATGATAATATAATTTTATCACATTCATTTACCGGTTTAAAGTTACTATGAAGCCGTTTCCACTTCTTGATACAATCAATAGCTAATCCAATTACTTCATCACTGGAATCTTTATCTATCTGATGAAATTGCATGTTTTTAATAATTTTTTCTACAGGAATTACACTGTTTCCACCTTTACGCTGCACTTTCTCTACTTCGTCCAAAGGCGAATAGTCGGTATTGTTTACATTACCTTCCATAGACTCTATCAAATTTAAAAACTGTTTTTTCACATTCTTAGCATTCAAAGTAAGCGATAATTGTCTTACATTTATTCCATACTTATGATGATAGGAATAGATGCTGCCAACGAAAGACAAGACTATAAAACTACATACAAGTAACATGTTAGATACTGTTGAGAATTGGAGAGCTTGAAAATAGCAGGCTCAACTAACAACAGCACAACTTTCGCCCAAAAATTTCTTCTTTTTAATTTTGGGAATTTTTTTCAAAGCGGCCCCATATTTTTCCCACCTTTGAGGCTGTAATATTACAGCCTCGATTAAATGCCCAAGTTTTGAGACATAATGCTGCCTCTTGGATTGTGAGACAGCATCACGACTCAATCATTATCTAGTTTAATTCGGAGAAGTCTTGAAAGAGTTAACCGGTACGGTTCCGAAAATTCTAAACTCAAATTTGGCGCCATACCACCTAGACTTGGAGCTCTGAGCGATGCATTTAAGCAGTTATTTGTACCTTTTTTGGATGATCGCATTAGTTCAAGGCTTCAGTCGTTTCAGGTTATCGAAAAGGAAGATGCAACAAACTTTTTTAAGCAGTGGATTTACATACGATGAAAACCAACCACTGCAAAAAATATATAATTATTTACGTCAAATATCACAATCACCAGACTATGATAGAGTTGTACAACAACCTGTTGGTAATATCTTAATAGAAAAATGCTTTGAAGAAATGAATAATTTAAAGCTAAATGATTTTGGACTTACAGAAGTTAATTTAAAAAATGTCAAAAATAATTATTGTTTCAATATAGCGTGCAATGATAAGTTTCACATTGCATTGTTTATATTGGGGAAGCAGGGTGAGCTACCATTACACGATCATCCTAAGATGACTGTGTTAAGTAAAGTTTTATATGGCTCTTTAGATGTTGGCTCATACACAAAAGTTAATTCAACGAGCACTGATGTCACAACAGTAACATTAGATTATCGTGTCACTCGTACCCCAAGTGATAATGGTTGGTTATTGACACCAAATAATGGTAATATACATTCATTTAGCAACATTGATATTCTCAAACCATGTTTAATATTTGATATTCTGATGCCTCCATATTTGGATGATGAAGACAGACCTTGTAATTTTTATAAAATCTCGGGTGATTTATGCAGTACTTACTATTTAGAGAATATACCGGAGCCAGAGAATCTGCCATTGTCCGTCAATTACAACGGCTATAAGCCAATAGACGTATAGGTAGGTCGTCTAAACCTTTTTATATAATTACATTATTAGAAAGAAATCTGCAAATAATCGATCACTCGACTAAAGTGTCAAGATTATATGCCAAGCTACTCTACAGTCTACTATTAAGGGAACTACTCGAATGACCCGATAACAAAGGATCAACATCAGTGACAAAAGTGCTTTTACCACCACGTCCTCGTATGTACACCCACAATTGAGTTATTCCAAATAGGAAAAGAACTGCTCCAATTATAGTGAACAATGCAATAATCGCTGTAGTGCCTGTGTTGCCGTTAGATGAAACCACTGAATGGCATATTAAGTCACTTTTTTCAGGTGGTGTACTCCATGCTTCGTCAAAATTTGTCGTTTGGGTTACAACCATTCGATCCATTACCTCGTTGTTGGCACTGTTGATCCATTCCCAGTACAAATAGGTGCTATTATACGCATATACCTTAGTGTAACCCCATAAATAAAAGAAATCTTCACACCATGCTGGTTGCTCATTACCACTATACGCGTTTACGGTGAATCCAGCTCCACCAGTTCCAACGACCATTTGCACGGTAGCTTGTGGATCATGCTGGTAATGTGTTACAATCTTGGTTTCAGGGTTCTCGACAGCAGTAGAGCATTGCACAACTTGTTTGTTATACACAGCTGCTTGTCTTTGAACTACGTGATTATGACCATAAAATCCAATGTTAACTCTGTATTTAAACAATAATGGTTCTATGTTCAATATCAATGCATCCATGACACTTATATCGGAAGTGACAGAACCGCCGTAGTTACTATTGATATACATGGCGCGATGTCCCCCGAAAATAATCCAGGGTGTTTTCGTGCGATTAACTGATGCTAAATCATTCTCTAACCACTGATATTGAGGACTTCCAATAGTGAAATTGTGTTCTGTTGACATACCGACTAAATGCACAATTCCAATATCATACGACCACCATGGAGCATCAATTGTGGAAGGAGATGGTTGTTGTAGTAAAGTTGTCGTTAAAACTCCACATTCTCCGCCAGAGTCTGTGACGTCATATATAGATCCATGAGCATGATGCCAATCACTTTCATGGTTACCAACTGTTGAGAGATATAACACTGATCCTGCAACTGGTGATATCATGTTCATAAAAAAATCCCACACAGATAAATAACCAGTGGCGTATGAAATATCACCACCATGATAAACTGCATCAATATTTCCATTCACAATTTCTGCATTAACAGCCATGGTAGTATTAATTGCTGGTCGACCGTACTCATACCAAGTATATGTATCATCCGTACTTCCTCTTCCTAAATCGTCATACAATACAATTGTAGTAGGTCTATCAGAAGGCTGCTCGCCAGAACTAGGAGGGACATAAAATGTGTGTTCAGAACTAAACATATTCATATCTTCATCCCCAAATATGTAATATATTTTACTATCCTTAGGCAGAGAAGTAATGCCAGTGAAATTTGAAGTATGAATTAATCCTAAATCCCACCAACCAGTAGTATTGGCGGGAGCACCACAAACCTCATCGATTGTTATGGTATCAGTAGATGCAGTCACATTATAGTCATAATTACCAGGTGACGTACCCCATTTTAATACGGGTTTTGTATTATTATACGATGACCAAGCCACAGTAAATACATCAGGAAATCCCGTAGGAGTAACTCTTGGTCTTAGTTGTTCATTAAAATTTGCAAAAGTGACATTTACTGATGATCGACCTTTTTCTATTGGATACTTTGTACCATTAGTAAAATATACGAAACTAATATCTGTCCTTAAATTAGTAAAATTAAATATTAATGAGCCTTTACCATAATCGGGAGACGATTCATCTAAATAACTTGGTGTTTCATCACAGAATCCGTATTTCACTGGCACATAACTAGTTATATCTATACCTGCAGGGGCATATGCTGCAATCCAATCCGAACTTGAAGGTGTTTGTGACTGAAATGTAACAATTACTTCATCGTTATTATTAATAATAAGTGGAGATACAGAGACAATTGTATAATCATTCTGTGCTCCCATATTACTCTTGATATTCTCGGGATAAACTAACTGAAACTCATTCGCTAACGTCGCTGCTAGTGATGAATGTGGTCTCGCACGATTACCATATTTCAAATTGTAGCCATTGACTAGCGCAAGTAAGCAAAGGAGCACAAATACTTGCTCCATGGCGTTAGTCGGGGACTGTCGATGATCCAATAAGATCTACTCGATGTAACCAAATTGAAGGAAGGCCGCATTATCTTGAAAAAACGAAAGAATCATTTTGTCTGAGGAAAGTCACAACTCAATAATCAGTGAAACTAGTTATTACTTAATCTATTCGGTAAATTTTGGGATATATTAATTTAATGAATTTAATAAATTAGTTTTTAGTCTTGGAGCAATAATTAAACAATTAAACAATTATAAAAAATAGTGTCTTAGTCGTTTTATTATCAATTTAATTGCTTATATTGAGTAGTATTAGAGGACTTACGAAATTACATAGATCGCCGGATCTAGTCGAAAAAGATTCTTCCCAAACGAAGTAAAAAGTTCAGTCGTCCAACTTGTTTGAATCAAAGAAGAAATGGATCTTATATTATGTGGCGATATTGGTGGCACAAATACCCGACTTCTCTTATATAGATTGAATCGATCTGCGCCTGGTGTTTTAGAAGTAGGTAAAAGGGCGCCAGGTGAATTTCAATGTTCAGGCAAGTATATGAACGAAAAATATAATTCATTTGATGATATATTGTATGATTTCATTACAAACAATGCCATTACTGGGACAATAGCTGCTGCCTGCTTTGCTGTTGCTGGTCCAGTTAAAGATAATAAAGTGCAAATAACTAATCGTTCTACTTGGACCATGGTCGGAGAATCAATTCAAACTAAATTCAACATAAAAAATGTGTCAATTGTTAATGATTTTTTAGCTGTTGGATATGGATTACTCACGGTAAATAAAAAAAGTGATTGTGTTACACTTCAAACAGGTAATACTGACACTGATGGTAAACCAATAGCTTGTATTGGTGCAGGCACAGGGTTAGGCCAATGCTATTTAACTGCAGCAAATAATGATAATAGGTTTGAGTATACGTGCTATCCTTCAGAAGGAGGACATGCTGAATTTTCGCCGCGAAACGATATTGAGATTGAATTATTAAAATATTTAAAAGCTAAATTTAATCAACCAAACAGAGTATCAGTAGAAAGAGTTGTCTCGGGTCTAGGTTTAGTCAATATTTATGAATTTCTGTGTAAAAAGTATCCAAATGATATAAATAAAAAAATCCAAGAAGAATTCGATGTTGCAGGAGATATGCAAGCTGCCGTAATAGCATCAAATTATAAAAATAACGTATTATGTAAACAAACAATGGATATATTTACTACTGCATATGGTGCCGAGGCAGGAGTAGCAGCGCTTAAATGGTTGCCATTTGGTGGATTATATTTAACTGGTGGATTGACACCTAAAAATATTGAATTAATCAAATCACAACAATTCATGGATGCATTTTTGGATAAAGGTCGCCTAAGTAATGCATTGTTGGCCATCCCTATTCATGCGATTCTTGTTGATGACGTCGGAGAAAGAGGGGCGCATTATATTGCATTCAATAATTACACTAAGGAACAGAAGAAAAATAAATCGAAGTTTGAGCCAATCCAAGGTATTTTGGTGGCGGTAATCGCAGGTCATATTTTGTACACAGCTATTTCAAGTTATTCATCGTGGAGGAGAAGATAAAAATATATAAATTATGTAGTTATATAAACATTATTAAACAATTAAATCTCTTTAGGGCGCACAATACTGCGCTTTCTCCCACCTAATTTTTCTGCGGCGTCTTTCTTTTCTTTGGCTATTCTTATTTCCTCTAATCTAACTTTTGTCTTTTTCAATGATGCCAAAAGAATAGTTTTTCTAATAGCAAAAACCCATCTTTTTCTGGGCACCGATAAACCTTTGTAAATATTCTTGGAATTAGCGAATAAAGATATCGATTGATGTATGAAATCCGCTATTCTTTCGGCTTTTCCAGTTGCAGCTTTTAGTGCTAAACGATCGCCCTCTAAATTAGTTAAAGCTTTGTTGATTTCGTCACTATTTGTTCTTCTTCGACGATGCACTGGTACAGGAATAAGTCCGTTTGGTTGAATTGGTAACACAATCTGTAAATTGGAGTCATCTCCAGCATTACTAACATGTGTAATTTCTGAGTTATTTAGTTGTAATCTGCTGAGAATGTATGTTGTAAATGTTTTGCGTCTTGTGTCATCAATAAATTCTTTCATATCTGGTAATTCCATTATCATTTTATCATTCTTAATGTCTATTTTCGAAAATTTATCATGTTGTTGATCTTTCTTGATTAGCTCGATTTTCTCCGTAACTTCCCTGTCTACAATAGCATTGACCACATTCATGAGCACGGTGTGATTAAGATATAGTCTTGGTAGTTCTCGACCCTTTGATTCATCAAAAAAAATTATTTCTACTGTATCAGGTATAATGTGGTAATACATATCAATATCAATAGTTTCTTGTGTACGCCAAAATAACTTCGAACCTGAATATAACATTCTATAATGTACACCTTCCTGTTGTTTCTCTTGTAACTTGTTAGTATCATTATTTTCTCCACTATGTGATGATGCTTCAGCTTCAGTTTGTTTTTTTAATGCCTTGGCATGCATATCAGAATATTTTACATGACGTTCTAAAAAAGATATTGTTTTAAAAGCCATTGCGCATAGTTTACAATAAGGTTGTTGATCAACAGAATCCCAACTGTCGACAGCAGGTGCAGTAGGTTGCACAGACTCAATTAATGGTGTTGACTGTGATTGAGCTAGTGCTACAGGCGAACCTGGGGTAATTTTATCCAAAGAATTTACTATAGCAACAGCAGCAGCGGCAGCAGCTTTGGGCATTTTGTCCTTTTCGTCACCAAATGACCTTCTCCTTGTACCACCTTTATCTGGTCGTAGAGTTGTTTTTTTTTGTGGCACTGCCTTAATACCTCCACCACGTTGACCTTCCTTTTTAACTATTGGAACTGGAGAAGCAACATTCTGATGTTTCTCAGGTGATTTTTCTGGTGATTTGACTAATGGTTTCTGAAACCTAGCGACTATTTCTTGATATTTTTGCTCTAAAAGTCCTTTGATAGTTTCATCATTCCAATCTGGATGATTCTTAGCAATGTTTTCATACTCAGTTTTTAATTCGCGAGTTAATAGGATATTTTGGTCCTTGTCAAGCGATGCACCACCTCCCATTCCAGATAGTACTCTAAGCAGCAACCAAAATTATGCAACTGTTGGACGATCAAGACTGTCAGTCGGAGATTCCAAAAACGGCCATCATCCAATCCTGTTAGAAAACCTCCGAAGTTAAATTAGTTTACACCATTTTGATTGAGTATACAATGACAATTTATATGCCAATATCATACTGCGTTTATTTTTACTATATATAGATATAGTCGATTTATATTCCTTTCATATATTCTAATAGTATAATTATGAAAAGCGCAAATTAATAACTGCGCTGTTTTTATTGTATTTTTATCATAATATATCGCGTAATAATTAACTTAAGAGTTAAAAGTAAAACGAATCCCGGCCTTCTTCGCTGATTCTCCATTGGGTGATGAGACAAAAGAACATACCATAATGAGTTTGCCTGTCCAGGATCCCTCGAATCCTGTGGACAGTGCCGTGTCGATCACGTCTCCCGCACCAGTAAGGCGCTCGTTAAGACCACAAGTAGGTGGAAATAGGACTGAACCTATTAAACTAAATGCTGGACCATCGAACTTACAAAAATGTGAAAATTTAAAGTATTCTCGTGAACAATTGCAAGCATTGAGACCTCCACTAGAAAATAATCCGCCGTCATCTGTGGCGTGCTATCGCAGTGTCGTTGTAATCGCTGATGATGAAATTGTGAATAAAAATATAGGTAGAAAAAAATTTATTGAACTATTTAATAGACCTCCTGGTTATGGTTATACCAAATCAGAAGACGAATATAATATGATCGAGTGCGGGCGAATATTTAGTAGCTATAGTGGAGGTAATGCTGCTAATAATAGTAATATTGCTGCTAATAATAGTAATCGAAATCAAGACAAATCTGTGATCAACAGTACAAATCATAGTTTTAACACATCTATAAATAATGGAAGAAATGATAATGGAAACCAAAAGGTAAAGGCTAATAATACAAATAACGAAAAAATAATGAAAGCATCGCCATCTTCAACTTTGGGTAGCATTAATCAATTAGAAAAAGACGTCACATCAATATTAAATAAAATAACACCACAAACATTTGAAAAATTAACGAATCAATTATGTGAGATTGCCATCGATTCCGATTCCATGTTAGACAAACTCATATCTCTAGTAGTTGAAAAAGCGATATTTGAGCCTAAATTTTCTGAATTATATGCCCAAATGTGTGTCAGACTAGAGCACGAAAGTCGTCATAGGTCTTTCATTCATGTAGTCCATAACTTGGACGAGGGCAACTATATTTGGGTGAAAGATTTAGCTTTTGACAACGTTGTAGCTGGGCCGTTTGTAGCGGTCGAAGAAATAACTAATGTAGTCAAAGTAGTTAGTGATTTCTCCTCTTTACCCTCGATGATTTTTGTTAATTCTGCATTGTCAACTGTTAATATCTTGGTTATAAATCAAATATTAGTCAAAGTGTTCCGTTGTGAGAGCGGTAAATATTATGCCAGTTATATTCCATTTAGCAAGATAGATCAAAATATGGTCAGTAGTAACACCTTTTCAACTTTAGAATCGGTGCAGAAAGATGCCGTTAAAAGGAACTCTTTCAAATTTCGTTTGTTGAATTTTTGTCAACAAGAATTCCTCGCGTCACTCAACAACGACTCGAAATACTATATTGATTTTGAAGAATATCGAAAGCAAATCACTCAAAAATTGGCAGATAAAAATTTAAATACGCAAGAAAAGTATGAAGAAGAACAAATGCTGGAAGAGCGGAGTATGGTGGTAAAGAAGCGCAAACTTGGTAATATTCAGTTTATTGGTGAGTTGTGCAAGTACAAAATGCTAAAAGTGAAAGAAATTTATAATTGTATCTATGCTATGCTCGCTACATCGTATAGTGACACGCGTAATATCGTTTGGAAGCCGATGTCGCAGATATCCACCGAACATATTGAACTTTTATGTCAGTTATTTCGCATCGCTGGTGCAACTTTGGAAGAAACAGGTCGGTCTGCAGGTGATAGTACCGTGCATCAATTAGAAGATATCTTTCAAAGATTAATGGTTATTAGTGACGGATACAGAAAGGTCAACGACCGCATTAGATTTACTATCGAAGAATTAATGCAATTTCGTAAATCTTCATGGATGATTACTTCTGCTAATCGAGTTGTTGAAGGACCTATGAAGAAAGCAGAAATGCATCACATTATGGCCACCGAAGAACAAGCAAAGAGTGACCAAAGTAAGGGTATTCAAAAAACTGGAAGTAGAGATAGTCTTTCCAAAAATTCTAGTAGTGATAGTTTACTACATGAATCCTTGTCTGCTCCAACTAGCCGTTTGTCTCTAGGAAATGATAAGTCAAATAAGATCACCACGGAACCTTTGAAAGAAGAAGTTGTTGAAAGTCGTAGCAAAGCTCTCGTCGACGACTATCTCGTAGTAAATTTATCAAGCGAAGTGATTATAGGGTACAAAGAACTATGCGTGCATTCGCCGTTTGTTACAAAGTATATTACACTACGAATGCTGAACAAATATTGGGACGGTAACGCTGATCAACGTGATAAATTGTTGAAGTTAGTAGAGGAAATATCTCATCAGATCTTAATTCCTGGTAAATCTGCCGTTGAAGCTTTGATGTATGAGTTTGAACCATTAACTTGCTTGTGTGACTCCATAAATGATCAGAAGGATGCACCTGAAGTTATTGGGAGATTTATTGGAGAGCTAATCAAGTCGGGCGTCTGCTCCGTCAGCGCTATAAGGGATTTGATTAGTAAAGTAAAGTACAGGAATTTCGATTTTATACCAGATAGTGACGTTATCGAAGAGATTTACTTCAGATTTCTCACTTCTTGCATGGAATAATTATATTAAATGAATAATAATGTAATAGTAACCAGTGGAATTACAACATTTACAAACTTCTAGCAACGCCGCGTTTACAACTCAGCTGTGTTGTTGGACTCGTTAATCGCAAGACTTAGAGTCACTCTTTCTTGTGCTATTTCGTTCAAAGACTTGGTTCTCTTCAATTTGTGACCTTGTTGTTCTTTCTCTGGGATTATATTCTCATTTTGGTATTTGTCGAAGAAATAATTAGTATTGTTGCTTTTATACGCCGGCATTTCTTCGACTGGCGCATCTAAGAGACTATGCAATGCTCGATACAAAATAGACATGTTTTTTACTTCGGTAACTACAGCATGACGAGACTGGATAAGGTACTTCATTATATCAACATTACCGTGCTTGCAAGCTAATTCAAATACGCTCTCAGAACTGTATCCTAATAATGGACTTCCATCTGTAGCAAGTACTGTACAGAATTTTACTTCTATTAGCCATTTCATTAGTAATACATTTCCGCTAATCGCTGCTAAATGTACAGCATAATTGAATTTATTATTATCTGAGAAATTAGAGAATGGACAATGTACGTTGACATTCCCAGTAGAATTGATAGCTTTGCATTTGTTATAGTCCCCGGCAAGTAAACTTTCATAAAACTGCTGGTTTAATTGAACACAAATGTCACACACGCGCACTGTAACCTCGGCGTTGTGATACGTATCTGGAAGCGATTTAGAATTCCAGTATTTATCCGAGCAATTTAAACATACTATTTTACCACAATTTCTGCAATGATGTCCAACATTTAGCAAACCAAAGCTATGGGAGCATATACTGCATTGTAAGACATCCTTTTTACTGTCCCATACTGGTGGAGTATGACTAATACAGGCCTCAAAAGCTCGCTCGTAAGAGTTGTAGGTGCCAATTAGCTGGACATCGTTACGTCTTCCTTGTGGCGATTTTTCGTAATATTTTAGACGATACTGCTTCAGATTCACTAGTACGTCATAACAATTATCTTTCCGGATGATTTCATATGCAAGTAACTCCCTTTGTTCTACAACTTCCCTGGAAATATCATGAACAGATGCTACTTCACCGAATAATGATTCTGAAATACGCTCAGTAAAAGATTTTCTTATAAATGCATTTGTAGTTGTATTTGTTGTTGTATTTGTTGCTGTATTTGTTGTTTCAGTAATTCTAAAATCACTGCGAAATGTTGTTGTCGATGATACTTCAACTTCATTATTTATTGAGTTATCTACATATAAATTTCCCCAAGAGTTGAGATTAGCTTGAACAGCTTCGCAAACTCTAGATTGTGAATGTTCTTCTTCTACTTCAAATGGATTTAGTATTACATTTGATGATGGTGACACCATAGCTTCAGGAATAATTTCATCTTGGATTATTGTTGCACTCGCCATTATTGGTAGTTGATCTGACTCATGTGTTACACCAATTATAACTTGATCAGCTGTAACGGATGTATTTGCTCGATAATTAATCCTAGGTAGGTTCGAAACAGAAGGTAACGGAATATCCACTACTGGTATCTCCTGCTGCTCAGCTCTACTGCGTTGCATTAACATCTTTAAGAAAAAGTGACGGGTGTACAAAAACTAACTGATGTGGTTGTACCAACCGCTATTAACTCTTTGATCTAAGAGTTGAGTTCAAGTTGAGTTCAAGTCAAGCCTACCTGGAGTCTTTTCTTCCCTTCAGATTTTTTCCAGAAATTTTTTCTTCATCCAAAAATGACGAGAGCGTCGAGCGCATAGAGATAGTTTGTGTATGTATGTGCCAAGTCATTTGTATTTCAATATAAAATGCCATTTGATAAGAAAGGATCGCAAGAAAAGAAAGGTGGTGGTGCATCACAGCCTGTAGAGATAGCACCAGTAAAACAAGGTAAAGGACATAAACAACGTGGTGCTGGTACAGTTATTACTGCCAAACCAGCAGTTGTTACTGATGATGGTATTGTTCTTAAAGCGCATGAACGTTTGCCTTCTCAATTACTACTCGAATATTGTCAGAAGGAGAAGCGACCTAATCCAAAATATTTCCACGAACCACCAGGCACTAGATACAAGGTGGTGTTAGAGGATCCTAAGAATAGTAAAAATAATTTATCATTTTGTCCAAATCATCCAGCCACATCAGATAAAGTTGCTAGAGATTTTGCTGCATTATTAGCATTATATCATTTTCAGAAAACATTACCTCTTGAGAGAAAATTACCTGAACCGTACTCAACTACGTGGCTTCAAATGATTTCTGGTAAATCGAATGAATCAGTAAAGGAAGTTAGTCCTACTCCAGTTCCAATACCAGTTGGTACAGAGAAAAAAGTAGAAAAATTTATACCCGTCATACCATTAGATGAAGAAACTGCCGACTGGTTGTGCGATTCTTGTGGCTCCCAAAATTTCGCTAAACTCGCTTCTGGTATCAAAAGGATTAAATGCTTCAAGTGTCAAGTTGCAAAATCGACTTCTTGTGTATTAGTCGCATCTACTAAAAGTGTTGCTTCTTCAGTCACAACTCCAGTTTCAGGTGGAGAAAATAGTAGTAATGCTAATGTAGAAAAAACGAAGCCGAAAAAAATACCACCTACTGCAATAATGGATTTAAAAAGCGACTTGAAATATGTATCACTTGCGGAAAAACAACGTGTGAATGTAGAGAAAAATGCTGCCCGAAAGCGTAAAAACACTTACTTCGAGGCATTGAGACGAGCCAATAAACCAACACCAATTCTACTGAATATGAAGATGAAAAAAATGTTAGAACAGCTGTTGCAAATTAACGATTCTGCGATTACCAATGCCAGTGATGGGAAAGAAGAATCTTGTACCATTGAAGAAATTTTGAAATTAGTCGAAACCGATGGGTTAGTTAGTCCATTGGAAAACAATTTGCTTACATTAGAGCTGCAACGTGACGTAGTATCCAGTATTGTGCGCTCTTTGAAGTCCCAGGGTTTTTCTGAAAATGCTATCGCGAAAGCGTTGCAGTCTTGCATGATGTCTCCGGACACTATATTGGACGAAATTGACACTGCTATTCCTAACGATAAAATGCGCGTATTGTTTAATGACACCATTGTCCAGCTTTGTTTAGAGTATATGTGTCTTTACGTCGACGAGGATTGTCTTCCAGAGGTTGCAGATTCTAAAAAAGTTCAAATGAATGCAAGAGTAAGTTTAGTTAATACTACGAATTCTGCATATGAAAGTTTTACTAAATATGGGTGGAGTCCAACGGAAATTCAACCAGTCGTTGGGAAACTTCAAGATACAACAAATGAAATGGAAACTATAATATCTTTGTTAAAACTATGGCTACTATCTCGTGATAATACAAGTTCATTGCCGGAGGCTTTAGTGAAGTACACCCAGAACGCCGCAGAGAAGGATTTTACCGTCGCAGTAAATGACGAAGATTGTATCAACCAAGAGATTGATATATTGAATTCGATTTATCCCGACCGTTTCTCCCACACGAAAGTAGCCGACGATACGTATTGCGTGTCTATATTTAGTCTAGAATTAGATCTTTTACATGGTGGGTTAAAAGACGAGTACACACTCGAGATGTATATTCATCCGTTAATGGATTATCCCAACAGCGTTCCTTTGATACTCCTCAAGAGTCGCAAGGTGCCACGAGTGAAAGTGCCATTGCTACCTATCCAGCAAGTAATTTGGAAACAATCTTTGGATTTTGTTGGTAACAGCATGCTTTTTCAAATCGCATCGTATTTAGAGAGCGAGTATTCAAAAATTGTATATTCCGTTACAAATACTGGTGGTTTGCCCAGTCAATTGAACAATACTTCAAGTTTGAATACAGAAGTGACTAAAAGCGACACAGTAGGACGCAAAGACTCGGAATCTGTTACGTCAACTGATGTTGAAACTGAATCGACTGTAAGTGTGGTAGATAGATCCCATCCATTTTGGAACCGTAATAGTAAATTTAGTAAAAATCCAATGCCTACATCTGAAATGAAAGCCCAAAGGAAATCGTTACCAGCTTGGAACTCAAGAGAACTATTTCTTGAAATGATGAATAATAATCGTGTTCTGGTGCTTACAGGGGAGACTGGCTGTGGTAAGACAACTCAAATTCCTCAGTTTATATTCGAGGAGAACAAGTTAGCAAAGGTACTAATCTGCCAACCTCGGCGATTGGCTGCAATAGGGGTTGCAAATCGTGTTGCGGAAGAATTAAACGAAGAAATCGGCAATACCGTTGGCTACATGGTGCGAGGAGATTCGAAAGCATCAAAGTTTACCAAATTAGTGTTTTGTACATATGGAGTGATGTTGCGTCGATTACAGCATGATTCTAACCTCGAAGGTATCGATTATATTATTCTAGATGAGGTTCATGAAAGAGGAATGGACAGTGATTTTTCGTTAGCACTACTGATGACTGCAATGAGAAATAGAAGCGACTTGAAGCTTATTGTGATGTCTGCCACTATATCTACCGACAAATTTGCGACATACTTGGCAACAAAAACTGGGGCAAGCTCTGTCCCTATACTGTCTATACCAGGGTATACTTTTCCAGTAGTAGAATTTTACAAAGGGGATTTTGAGGAAATTGTACGCAACAAGAAAGTTATACTAAATCCTGAGTACGACAGTGACGGTTATGAAGTCAATGGCGGGGCTCTAGCTCATAAACGCAAAGGAGAAGTCTTAGATTATGACCTTCTAGTGAGATTAATATTGATGTTATCAAGTGGATATGATGACGAGGACCTCGAAGGTTTGGATGGTAATGAGCTTGCAGAAAGAAAAGCTGTACTGTCTCCAGCAGAAGGAACAATACTTGTTTTTATGCCTGGTGTTGTTGAAATTAATAAATTAATTCGATTACTTCAAGATAACTGGTCTTCGAGTATTGCTGCGTCAAAAGTATCACCTTATATATTACCATTACACGGCAACCTGACACCTTATGAACAGCGAAAAGTTTTTGACAAAGCAAGTAGAGGTCACATCAAAATTGTTGTAGCAACGAATGTAGCAGAAGCATCGATAACTATTCCAGATGTAACTGTAGTGATAGATTCTTGTCGAGTTAAAGAAATTGATTTTGATATTGAGCGGCAGATGACGGCTTTGATAATGAAATTAGCAGCTCATGATAGTTTGAGGCAGCGTCGTGGTAGAGCTGGCAGAGTTCAAAAGGGGCGATGTTATCGTTGCATCACAAAAGGTACTTATGATAGATTGGCTGAGCATAGTGTGCCTGAAATATTACGCGCACCCATCGAGAGTTTAATACTTCAAGTTAAATCGATGAAATTACAAGAAGATTGTATACAACTTTTAATGGATTGTCCTGATCCTCCTTCACCTAGCGCAATAAGTGCAGCAATGAAACAACTGATTCAAATTCAAGCATTAGATACAAATGAGATCATAACTCCATTAGGCCAGCACCTTTCCAAGCTACCATGTACCCCTAAATTTGGAAAGTTACTAGTATTTGGTTCGCTCCTCGGTAATGTATTTCATGCATCCGCAATAGTAGCGTGTTTGTCTATTCGCAGTCCTTTTGTCAATAATCCAGCAAACGATAAGTGCAACCCAAAGATAGAATTAAGTAGAAACACAAATAGTGATCATGTGGCTATGGCTTACGCCCTTCTAGAGTTCAATAAATGTAGCAACAAGAAAGCAAAAATGTCATTTTGTAAGCAATACGATCTTTCTTTTGATAGATTGGTCGAAATCAATCAACTGCAACAAGATTTACTCCGTGATCTTGTCTCGATTGGTCTATTGTCATCTGTTGATGCTGGATTAAACTTGGGATCTGTAGAAAATAGAAATTGTACTAACACCGCCGTACTTCAAGCCATTTTATGCGCAGGACTCTATCCTAGTGCCTCAAAAATAATGCGACCCGCTAAAAGATTTGTTGAAACAGTAGGTGGTAATGTTGAGAAGGATGTGAACGCAAAGGAATTGAAATTTTATATTCCTGATGCGTCGATTGACGCAGGTAAAGAAGAAGCAATAGTTGACAATATATCAACAGCAAACCTACAACAAGTTTTCATTCATCCAAGTAGCATCAACTTCCATAACACGTCATTTAAACTAAGCAATTTTATCTTATACAGCGACAGTAGTATTACTCGGAATTCAGTTAATGGAGATAAAATATACATAAAGGACATCACCGAGGTTAGCCCTCTTCCTTTACTGTTCTTTGGTGGCAAGGTGACCATGCAGTATACCGAAGGAACTGTCACCATTGATGATTGGATCAAATTTGCCGCACCTGGAAAAACTGTGGCACTGATACAAGCTCTGCGTTATTCCATCGACCAACTATTGGAGGAAAAAATTCTTAACACTAATGTAAATATTGCATCCTCTAAGCACATGCAACTATTTGAACAATTATTCCGATGATGTAATTAACTAGGTTGAGCTTTTTGCATTTCGTACTCGTAGTACTAATCCCTATTAGTAATAGGTAATAGGCACACAAAAAAAACTCAAATATATATATATACCCATTCTATTTCCAATGAATCTCGGTGATCTGGTAAAGAAAATGGAGTCGACCTCCTCGGTTAGGTCGGACCAACCAAGTGCGAAGAAAAGTCGAGTAAGTGAAGCTATAGAATACCCATTGTTTGATACTATAGGTAATTCATTGCATGAAATATGGAAAGAGGCAAAAATGCGGAGGGATACAGGTGTAGTTGAAACATTTGATAATTTTGAAGTAGAAATAAGACTTGGTATGTTGATAAAAGACCAGATAAGACGATGGAAATCACAAAAAGCGAGAAATTTATCCATATCCGGGGCAATTATAGCACAGAAAGAAATAAATATGACTCATACTGATCTTAGTAACGAAAGAACTCCAATACATTTTAAGGCTGGTATTGACGAAATAGTAGTTGAACATTTAAAGAGAATATTATACGATACCAAAGAGTTCAGCTCGATAGAAATACCGCCTTCAAGACAAAAGTATGATACCCACCATAATAGATGGGAAATTTTGAGTAATGGTGAAATGAAGAACGTAGAAAATAAGCAAAGGTTTTATAGGAAAGATATTGCATTGGTTGCACATACTTATGACATAAGAATTGATGCGGCCAACGAGTTACCTATTACTACAAATATTCCGGTGCCTAAAGAGTTTGTCCATGATAGGTTGAAGAAGAGAACCACATTTAGATCAAAAGACGCTGCAATTGAAAGCAATAATTATTGGCAAATAGATTTGACAGAAGTGGTTAGTATAGATGCACAAAGCTCAAAAAACACAAGCAGTAATAAGGAATATGAGCTTGAATTAGAGCTTGATCGCGCTTTGATGATATCTTGGTTAAGTGAAAGCAATAGTGACAAAGCCATAAGTATAATTCGAGAAATGACAAATCAATTTTACAAATTCCTCAATCATTGCATACCCCATGAAGAGGAGGCAACTGCGACAACATTGACACCTTATATGGCTTCGCATATTCAGTCCGAAATCAAAAAAATGAATGCAACCCTTCGCAGTTCAATAGGTTATACGCAGGGGAATGTGGATAGTTTCTTGGGATCGTTACCAATTAATTTTACAAGGCGGAATTTGTTAAATGTACAACGTGCTAGTTACTATTTAACCGAGAAATCTGATGGTGTGAGGCATTTGATGTATATAATTCCAGATATTATGAAGGGTGGCACAATAGCCTTGCTTATGGACAGAAGTAGAACAATATACAAGTTTCCTGGCAGCGAAATCATAGGCGGAATTATGGGAGCAGGGACTGTCTTAGACGGGGAGTTAGTTTACAACAGGACCCTAAAAGAAACTGTTTTTTTGATATTTGATGTACTAGAATTAGACGGCAGTGCTACCTTGCAGCACCCATTTGCTCACAGAAGTAAATTGTTAGCCGATGTTGTTGTGCCACGTATTTCGACAATACCACCATCGAGTGCGGATCATGCCATTATGAGATTAACCAAAAAGAATTTTGTCGAGAAATCAAAAATTGGAGATTTATTGAGTAAAATAAAAATTGAGGATGGCTCCAGAGTATTCCGCGATAATGTCCGCGATGCTTCTGGTGTTTGTTCACATCATAAAACTGACGGTTTTATCTTCCAACCCGATGCTCCTTACGTATTCAATTGCGACTCTGATTTACTAAAATGGAAATGGCCGGAGCAAAGATCCGTTGATCTGGAAGTAATTGAATCATCAAATGAAGATGGCAATGTTTTACTGAAATTATATAGTGATTTGATGCCTGAAAATATCCAAGTCGATTGTACGAAAAGAGGTAGTGGTACAGTTAGTGTAGGAAAGTTTGATACGTATCGTTTAATCGCGGATATGCAAGACTATGAAAGGAATAATGGCCGTAATAGCAGATTAGGTCGAATCGCTGAGGTTTATTACGATACGACTGTAGGTATGTGGGGTTACTTGCATCTCCGAAGTGACAAGGAAAAACCAAACGAGTTGTATACAGTGCTTGGTGTTTTTATGGAACAAGCTGATGCAATATCAATAGAAGAATTAGAATATAGGTTGATTGGAAGCGCAGATAAAGATGATTACAGCACCAGGTACGTCAAAATGAAGACACAATTATTAAATTGGAAAAAAAGTAATAACAAATAAACAATAATATACACGACATGCACCACGAAATTATCACGAACGCAGAATTTGTAGTAAATAATCTTCAATTTTTCGGTAATCTAATTCATTTATGACCCCTAGATCTTTGATTCTGTCACCCAGTGGCAGCACTGGAATCTTTGTCATCCCACCAGAAACTAGGTTATAATTATTAGTAGGTATACTATTGACCATCCATTCATTTTTTATTCTACCATGGTCCAGCAGCTTGCTCATTATAACTTCCATTTCGTTGCAATATATTCTTTCTATCCCGGACACCGTAGACGTGAGCCAATCTTGGTTCATAACTACTGTGTCTTTTTTCCACAAAGCATTTTCAATTATGGCCCCGTTCATGTTGCTTTTGTGATGTTGCAATATGCTCAACTGACGACTCAATTGATCTAGGTAGAAGTCGCAAAACTGTGAGACTCTTTCATCAATAGCATCCGACTTGCCGTTTTCTTTAATTGAATTGCTTTTCTGTAGCATCAGCTGGATTCTTTCAATCGCCCACTTATCTATTTCAGAAATTGCATCCATACAAAGCTTCATATTCTTGTCAGTGCTTACGTTCGAGTCCTTTTCTATATTTTTATAGTATTTGTAAGTGTTACTATAATCCTTTTCTATACTTTTTTCTATTTCACTCTCATTTGCACCATGCACGCTTCTATAATTCAACTTTTCTTTGTGAATAAACTTTTGCATTTCACCACACGCCTTGTGCATGCCATTTATGTGGATGTCGATTCTCTCAGTGAGACTATCGACGATCATGTGATGGTGCCTTGTCAACCTTTCTGTTGCATACAAATGCAGTCTCTCGTTAATATCATGAATTTGACTGTTGATTAGTGAGTCACTATTATTGTGAACTTGGTAGTGGGGTAATAATTTAGCAAACTGTCCTACCGGATATGCCATCACACTCGACTGTGATATAAAATCGTTATATACTTCTTTATGGACACCTAGTAACTTCTCTTTTAACTTTACCTCATCTGGATTAGGTTCTACTAATGATTCTTTTTTGGTCCGTGCTAGGTCGTTTTCTTTCTTCGCTAACAGATTATCTAATTCTTTTATCAATTTTGTATCTGCCGCTGATGGTAGAGATAACTTTGTTACAATTTCATCAATAAATTTTGAATAACCCTCTATTACACTTTCTTGAGATATACACTTGCTAGTGCTTACATTTAAACTATGTCTACGCGACTGTGAGTTTAGATCATTGGTAAAAACAGGTGGTGGGGGAGGAGGTGATCGCGACTGCGCGTTTAGAATGTCCGCTGCAACTGATGGCGGAGGAGGAGGTGATCGCGACTGCGCGTTTAGAATATCCGCTGCAACTGATGGTGGGGGAGGAGGTGATCGAGTAGATTGATTCACACTATCAGATATACTTGATCTGCGAGACTGTGCGTTTAGAATATCCGCCGCAATTGATGGTGGAGGGGGAGGTGATCGCGATTGCGCGTTTAGAATGTCCACTGCAACTGATGGTGGAGGAGGAGGTGATCGCGATTGCGCGTTTAGAATGTTCGCTGCAACTGATGGTGGGGGAGGAGGCGATCGAGTAGATTGATTCACACTATCAGATATACTTGATCTACGCGACTGTGAGTTTATATTATCACCGAAAATAGGTGGTGGGGGAGGCGGCGACCGGATAGCTTGATCAATACTTTGTATAATACTTTGTCCGTCCATATCAGAGAGGCTCGATGTATTTTGATTGAAATTCTTCTCATCTAACACACTGTCAATATAATCATCACTATCTTCATCGTCGGATCTGTAATCTCCGTTCACTTCGCGATCTATTTCTTCATTATAAATATTATCATTATCCCCTTGAGTAGAGTAAAATGTCGCATTATGGGAAACATCTATTGAATTATTACTACTATTTAATACATTCCCATCATCTATTACATTAGATTCGGGTCTTATCGTCCCGTAAGTGAACCAATAATTTATATCTTCGTCGCTTATACCCGCAGTTCTCATTTTAATCTCTACTGCCGGTCGAGGGGCACCAACTTTGAGAAGCGTGGCGAAAGTTTCGTAATTTTTCGACATTTATACTTGTCTCCTTCCTCGGATTCAATTATCGCCTTGTCTCTTTTCCTAAACCTCCTCTAAACAACAAAGTCTTTTTTCTCCGAATCGGATTTTGTTCGATTATCCTTGAGAAACCGGTTTTTATGTTAAAATGTCCAATATATAAACAATTGAACATATGCACTCATATAAGCATATTATATTTCCATTTGAATTATTCTTGATTCCTAGGTAAGCGTTAATTGATAGAATAAATAATTTTCAGTTGACGCAGTATGAATTAGAAGTGGATTAAGACGGTGCTTTCTCGTAAATAATGGCCACATTATAATGTATACTTTATGATTTATTCAAAAATAAAATAAAATGTATTCCATCATCATTATTAATATATACAATCTTTAAAAAATGTGTTGTGATTACCGCCGGTCCGTCGAACCGTCGGAAACAAGGTACGACAGCCTGTCACAGTCACATCACCTTGCTTCACATTACCATGTCATCACTTGTACGGGCATTCAACAATGTTTTAGTCGTTGTGAAGCAGACTCCATACGAGCAATATATGCAATTAAAGGCAACGGGTCGGGCACCTGTTGCTTTAAGATGGGAAAGATTGAAAAACAGGTATACAGTACATCGCGAGTGTGTTGATAAAGTTACAAATTTGCTTCAAAAAATGGGGGTTACATATTCTGTCATTGGAAGAGAAGAATTACATCGTGGTTTGATACAATATAAAGATTTAATAATTGCTGTAGGTGGTGATGGTACAATATTGAACACCTCATCATTTTTAGATGATAGTTTGCCTATATTGGGAGTAAATTCTGATCCTACGCGACCAGATGAAGCAGGGGTTACCAAATTAAAAGATGAAAGAAGGAGTAGAGGTGCGTTATGTGCTGCTACAGCAGTTAATGTACCTGATGTATTACCTAGAATTATATATGGTGATGTTTCATACGGATTAAGATCAAGAATTCAATGTTTAATTAGAAGTACATATACTGAAACTAGATTACCCCCCGCATTAAATGATATATTGGTTGCACATCCTAGCCCAGCTGCTGTTTCACGTTTTAGGTTAACATTAAATAAAGGAAATGTCCAACCATCATACAAGCAAACAAGTAATAATTCTGAAATATTTTCATTTAATGTATGGTCTAGTGGAATATGGATAAGTACGGCTACTGGATCCTCAGCAGCTATGAATGCAGCAGGTGGACAACTAATGGATATTAGATCTACAAATTTACAATATATGGTTAGAGAGCATTTAGTTGAGGATGGTACAAATGCATTAGAACAAAAAATAGCGGGACATGGTATGATAAGGCCAAATGAATGTTTGAATTTAAGATGGAATTCACAATATGGGGCGTGTTTCGTTGATGGTTCTCATTTAAAACACGACCTTGAACTAGGCGATGAAATTAAAATTGACGGACATGCTCCTTTTTTGAAGATATTTGACAATATTCCCCAAACTGACAAACAGAAAGACATATAATTTTTTGTAACTATATTTTTAGAATAAAGAGATAAATTTACATATGAAACTAATTGGGTCTGACCCACTTTATCATTCATTTAATTTGTTCAACAATTGCGGTACTAGGAATTCAATTTTCATCAAATCATCAATATCTAAGTATATTGATCCAGATAGTCGTAGGAAATAAATGTAACTACCTGTACTTCCCATCACCTTGCCATAAACCACATATATTGAGTGAGTGTTGGATAAAATTTCTTGCATAGATTTAATTGCATTTTCGTTTGTAGAAGGAAGAATAACATTTATCATCGACGAACACATTTGTTCAGGTACTAATAAACCAGTATTCCAACTTTCGGCTAGTTTTAATCCTGCTGTTGTAACAATTTGATGTATATATTTTGCTATCTCCTTATATCCACCATGAGATTTTATAAATTCAAAGCAACGAGGAATAGTACAGAACCCTGTATAATCTTTGGTGCCAGTATAAGCAAACCTACCTAAAAAATCATGATTTCCTGTACTACTAATGACAGTTGGTTGAGGACTATTTTCAAGCTGACATCGTTTATTAACCCACATAAATGCGACACCTTTCGGAGCAAAACACCATTTATGTAGGTTACCTGTGTAATAATCAGCATTAATATCTGCTACGTCAATTTCAACAACACCCGGTGCATGAGCTCCATCAATATACGATAATATGTTATGTTTTTGACACAACTCAGTTAATTCTTTAACCGGTTCTATCATTGTTGGCATGCTAGATACATGACTAAATATTGCTAATTTAATGGAATTCTTTTCATGTAATAGAATAGTTTTTTCCACTTGGTCTAAAATATGTTTAAAATCTGAAATTGGAAATACTAAATCAACTTTAACTATTTCAATATCTATAGTATTAGAGAGCCATAGTAAAGTTTCTAAAACCATATTATAAGCAGTTTGAAGTACTAATATTTTATCACCTTTCTTAAATGTATTTGATCTTAAAACACAATTTATCGCTGCTGATGCATTTTCTACTAACACAATATCATTTTTGTCAGCATTAATGAAGTCACCCAACACACTACGACTCAAATCTATATGTTCGTAATACCATTGGCGAAACCATAAATCTGGGTGTTTTTCTTGTTCTAAAGTATATTCATTTTGTTTGGCTATAATCTCTTTTGGTGTTGCACCAAAGGAGCCATGATTAAGATTGGTATAGTCACCGAGATGAAACAATGATTTTAATTCATTGCCATACATCTCGAAAATTCAAGTTAAGTTTAAGTTGTTAAATTGAGCGAATCTTCTGGTGTGCCTAAATGTGGGAATGACTAATGATTCTTTCCGAGGTACAGAACTTCTACCGGTACCCTTTTTTTCCGGCCGTTTCCAATAGTATAAAATTAATATCAAATTAATATTGTCATATATATATTGCAATGTGTATTTTATTTTGTGGTCTCATCTAGACTTAGAATATACTATTAGGACGATTAACTTTAGCTTATCGTACCATTTGCTGATCCCTCTAATACCGGCGGTACTAAAGTTTTTATTTTTTTAAAAAATTAAAAAAGAACCTCCTAAAAATGGAATTAAAGGCGTTGGTGTATTCAAGAAGCTAGTCTTGATGTGCAAGTAATAAATGGATCGAGATTCCTCTCAAAACAATGTACAAAAAGTTGTAGCTACATTGCGTAGTCCTTCACTAAGCATAAGTGAGAGATTAAAGTCGGTTCGGATACTCTATGCATCATTAGTGCACTTGAATAAAAGTAATCGTGTTGAATTAAATCAGCTTTTGCGCGAGCAAATACTTTATATAATTATTAATGAAGATAAAGTTGTTGATTTATATAAACGTCAAGCAATAAGGACTGAATGCTTCCTGATGTTAGCCAATTTACTTAATTCAAATGCATTATATAAAGATGTATTTGAAAATATAATGACAATTGAAAATCCTCTAGATAATTCTCTGGATGTGAGTATTTCTAATTCTAATGGAACTGAAAATATAGTAAGCTCTCACTCAATCAGAGGGTTTAATACTATTGCATCTGATGAAGTAGAAGTAAGTGCATCTCCTGCGAAAAGAGGAACGCCTTTAAAGATTTTAAAAGGTAAAACAAAAGTATTATTTGAGGGTTTAGATCCAATACCAATTGAAAGACATACTGTATCGGCTGGAGGAGAAGTTGCTGCATCTCCGGCAAGAAGAAGAACGCCACTCAAGAATATTAATCAAGAGAATAGTTTGTTTTCAC